>Ga0307513_10000018_pt1 | contig 281754 bp, 345 predicted proteins | sample 15_EM_MG_FD_202174 | JGI IMG/M metagenome (GOLD analysis project Ga0307513, IMG submission 202174) | Populus trichocarpa ectomycorrhiza microbial communities from riparian zone in the Pacific Northwest, United States - 15_EM | ecosystem: Host-associated > Plants > Roots > Unclassified...
TGCCAGGTGGTTATTGACCCAGAAACGGATGTTCCGATCAAACAACTGGTCCGATACGCGGAGGACGGAACGTTTTACCTTCTCTCATACACCCCCACCGAGCACTTCTCCCAGGCAGACTACATCGCCGCCGAGACCGTTGCAAAGTTGATCACACTGCTCGCGGATAAGGATCTAGTGTCGTTGATACATATTGTCTCTGGCTTGCATGCAGAGGTGCGCTATCCCTGTTCTACCATGACCTGTTCTCCAACTCGTTCTTCAGCGCCCTTCCCGAGCCGGCCCAGTCGTTCGAACATGGAATTTCCTCCTTTCCGTCGCGCTCAAGACCGAGTCGGTTGTGATCGCCAAAGTCCTCTTCTCCCAGTTCTCACTCTTCGTCCACTGTTTCCAACTCTCTCTCCGTCACCACATGCAGCAAAGTCTGAGCAGTCAGGACATGGGTGCTGCCGACATCAACAGGGCTTACGTGTCAATAAAGTTATGGCTGTTGCTGGTTCATATGCTTGAGTCGGTCCAGGCCGGGGTGGTCGAGGGTGGGATGGTTCATGGGAATTCTGCGAATATGATCTGGAATGAACTATGGCCGTCTTTCGAGACGATCGTGCTTTCCCTGGAATATGACGCCCTCAATGGAAGTGTTTCGGTAAAGCATGCGCCTCCTCGAGCAATTCATTCATTCTCATGCGTTCCGCAGCCAGTCGCAATTCTCATCTGGTCCTCCGTCGCGGAGCTTTTCGTCTTCCTGAGGCAAGCTCGCGTATCGGTCGCGTTAGAAACTTCGCCACAGGTTGCCTTGTTAAACAGGCTCCGGCCGTTGGTCGGAGGGGGAGAGACTTCAAAGGTCGGCATTTATGGTTATTGCCTAATTTCGCTTACCCGCTGACTGCTTGGCGCCGCCCAGTTCGCACGCCTGGCAAGGAGCATATCTTCACCCCTGAATGAAATTGCATTCGATGTATTGGTCAGTCAGACCGCGGGCGACATGATGGCTGCGGAAAAACTTCATGCATTCGAATCGACAAGGAAAGACCGCGTCCAAGTGCCGGAAAGAGCACGCAGAGAGATCAGAGTAACGAGTTGAAGAAGCAGGAAGAACCAAGGGAATAGTAACGGTCGTGTAGAGGAATGGTACTTTTCATGCAGTTCTTAGTCGCGCCTTCTGGGCCTTCTTTCTGTTCTCTTTGATGATGGTCGAGCCAACAAACAGACCGATTGCGGTCAGCCCCACAACGAGGAGGAATGCTGGCAAGCGAACTGCCCACTCTCTGGCCGGGAAGTAATTATGAACTGGGCTGGACGAGTCGATGAGCGGCTTTGGTAAAGAAATTAGGCTGATTCAAACGCGATTGGAAACAGCTCATACCAGGATTATTGCCCATGTCGTGTAATAAACGAATACAAAGAGCGCAGTAAGGAGCATTCCACCTCCTAGAACCTTATCGCTCACTGCCTATGGTATTCGCCGAGGTTAATCGGGTGTACCACCTCGGACCTCATCGAACGACAGAAGGGGTCGCTCACCATTTTGAGGGGTTGTCGAGGATGTTGAAGACGAAGGTTTGTCACGTTCCCTGTGACAGCAGTGTGACGCGGAATGTAGTGCTAAACTTCTCCTGTCTGATCCTAAATCCCGGATGACTTTCCGGCTCAGTCTTGGGAGCACACCCGACCCTGCAAAAGGTAGTGAGTACCAAGAGCATCCGGAAGACCTTGTCGTCCCACCGTGGCATTTCGCCGCAATTGGCTACCTTTATGGGGTTCGTTCGGCACTCCCACCCGGTAGGTTTATCCTGACGCGCAAAGGTTGGGAATTTAACCTCGGATCCAGGGAATCAGGTTGTTGTGAAAGGATCACTGAATCTAAATGCACGGCCAAAATTAAACACCGTGGCCCAGGCGCAGCGCGCTGTGTTCTCGGGCATCAGCCACGATGCGTGTCTGCTATTCGCCTAAGGTCCCCCTTTGTATTGGCACCGAATGCTCGCGGGCAACCCTGGCTCCGGATTCGAGGGTCCAGCTCGAGTTGAAAACGAGGTTAATATGCGGGGCCTTACACAACCGCTGACGGGACACCCTTCACCACGCCAGCCGCCAAACACTAAAAAACCGCCTCGATCCTTACGAGAGACCCCGACATGAGACGCTTCCCACCATCATGATGTACTGTGAATTACCATCCCCAGTTTCACAGTTGGCTTCCAATTGAGGGGGATCGGGTATGTTAATTTTCAATGTTGGAGTTGACAGAACTTCCGGCATCGTCGACACCAACACACGAAAATAGCCGCAAACAACTTGGATCCAGTTATAAGGACTCGACCGAGATGCCTTTCAGCTCAATTCCCTGGGTTCCGGTGAAGCCCCCTCAACCTCTGCCCACTCTCTTGTGATGGGCATCAAATACCTGAACCTTACCCCCCACTCTGGCTACACATTCGCGTCAAAATATGTCTACCTGCCCGCTGGCAGTCGCATTACCCTCGGTCGGGCAACTGAGTCAAATCCGAGCCATCCCTCCAATGGGCTCTTCCCACGCGAGATGTCGATAAGCCTCAACCACGCGGAAGTCTGGTACGAAGACGGCAAGGTGGGCTAATGAAACTCTAATCTTTGATTGCCGGCTCAACTATTTTGCATGTAGGTTTTTATCCAGGACCTTGGTTCGGAACAAGGTACCTCGGTAAACTATTCGCCCATCAGGCGACCAACCCTGGTCTCCAATGGCGACATCGTCGTACGTCTACTCCAGAACCTGTGGTGGACACCCTCTGACGGTTTACAGACTCTCGGGGGAGTGATGATGAAGATCACCATGGCATGAGGCTTCACCCTGTGGATACGTTCGCTGTTCATTTCTGTTTTACCATCCATCTGTATATAAGCATGTTGTAGCCATTGTACATAGTGCATCTACAGTGCGTCGTGACAATTAAGGTCACCGACTTGCATCCTATCGGATCTTTACGTTTTGGGCCGAACCCCCCCAGTCGCGCTTGCCACAGGATACAAACCTGCCTTCTGTTCAACACCCCCAACCAGCCTGGACTCTATCTTGACCCATCGACATGGTCATCTGCAATCGTCCGATGCTCGAGCTGCTGTGTTTTTTGGGGGGCGATCAACGATCTCCCGAGTTCCTTGCGAAGCGATGGAAGCGTTCGGTCGACAACGCCTAACCAAATGTGATCGGCGAAAAATGGAGAGCCAAACAGTCATAAATAAGCGGAGGTACTTGACCCGTGGCCCACGTTGACCACGATGGTGGTGACGTCGCACAGTTCACTCATCCATCTAGTGCCTCCGGAGCGTGTCGCCGGAGTGTTGGAATGTATGCTCGAACGCTGTACCCAATCGAACCTAAGACGGGCGCCATGGCGGAGCGAGGATCATCCCACACAGTTTCGAGACTAATACATGACTGTTCGTACCCGTGAAACCACCGAGGTTGCACACATGATGCGTGAAACAAAAAGACGAGGCCCCCAGAAGTTGGCCCATCGGGTCACAGGAACGGAAGACAATACAGGCCAGACGGGTCCAGTCCACAAACGCGTACCCATCGCATTGACCATCTTCCTTGGTTGATCACAGTCCACACCGCGGACGCTTTTGCCTGGTCGTCGTGTCGGACGATCCGTGGATATCCCGTCCATCACAGCGACGAGGTTAGGCATCGAGCGGGTCGATTATATAATCAGGTCACGCCCTCCGTTGGCGATCGGGGCAGCTCTGAGCTCAACTGACCCGACCTCATCTTGAAGCGGTCTCATGGATCACTTCGCATTCGCTTCTCTTGCACAGATAAAGATCCTCCTCGTGCCAGTGGGATCCATAACGAGGTCTCTCTTCGATGAGCGAGCAGCCGAGATCAGGTCGTTCGGTAGCATACCATTGGGAGATATCACCGTAGGAGACAAGGATCAACGAGGTGCGCAGCGTGCACTCGCCCCTCAGCGACCCGCGTTCACCCCATTGATTCCAGCTCGCTTTCTCCCCACCACTAACACTCTCGCTACCGGCTTCCTTCACCTCAGTTTTCCATCACACCCTCCTCCCGAATCTCAGATTCCCTTGTCGCTTTTCAGGCCATCCGCATTCCCACTTGGCGTCATTGGAATCGCCTCGTGTTCAGCTGAGACCTTTGAACATACCCTCACGTATTTTTATGACGCTGTGGGTGATGTCATCTCGCCCGAATACGCCCTACCTGTGTCCAAAGTGTGTTTTGCGTTCGAAGAAGCCAGCGAAGGTGCTGCATTGAACACGTCGCTGTCGTGTGTCGAGGTCATTCCAAAAATGGACACAAAGCAAACAAAGCTTCACCTAGGGACTTTGCTGGCTAGTCTCTGTTCACGAATCTTGGTAGAATTGTCCGATTTTGTTCGTCACACTCGTGAACACAATCCCAAGCCACTGATAGTCCATTGGTAGATTCAAAACCTAGAGTCGCCCATCGGGAACGAATATTTGAACTCTGGCCTTTTTGCCACTCTCCTGCCGTCGCAGCTTCCGAGCGCACTGGATCCGGAACAGAGGAGTGAGTCTCCCCCCTCAACCCACAGCCAGCCAGAACTGTCAACTATTTCCAATTTGCGAAAATCCTCAACGTTGAAACGAACCTCGTCGGCCGGACCAGCTCTACCCTCCCTCCGTCAGTCAACAATTTCCGCCTCAGCATCGGGTAAGAAGCGAACGACTGGCATCGGCGCAGCTTCATCGCATGGGAGGTTATTCAAAGTTCTCGGAGACACGTTTTTACTCGCGGGGAGGACAGAAGACGCGGTGGTATGGTGAGTACCTTACCCCATGTCCTCACGCATGCAATGTGATAATCCATCAGGTATACAGAAGCACTCGTGATGTTTAAGAGCATCCCGGACCCTCTCTGGCACGCCTCCGTGCTGGAGGGCCTGGCAACTGTACCGATTCTGGACGCATGGGCCAGCGGGGTTGGCTTGGTGATTAGCACATCTCATTTATGTTCTCCTTCTCACGAGAAAACCTCCGTAGAATGGTTCCATCAGTTCCGTCAAGGATCCCTGGATAGATCCCGCGGAAAAGATTGCGCAAGCTTCGGGTATATACTCGAAGATCATACCCGGTCACGACCAAGATCAACAGTACCCATTCTTGACGTACCTGTACATTACTTGCGTCCTTCGCCATACTTCCCTCCTATACTCTGTCTGGTCGGCCAAAGGTTGGGGGCCTGTTGCATTTGCGACACTACTGGACCCTGGGCCGACTCCGTATATCCCTCCAACCCTTGCTCATCCCGATCAATTGTCTTTCGTCAACCTGGAGCGGCTTTCTATTACTTCGGGTATCAAACGAAGCCAAATATCCGAGGTACTGTCACAAGCCCATGGACCATGGTTACTGCATCTCGGTTCTCGTGAGCGAATTGCAATCCTCCAATTCATCGGCGCGATGTATGGATACCTCGGCTACAAGCGGAAGGAAGCCTATGTCCTCAGAGAGACCATCGGATGCGTCATGGATCTAATCGTTTGTGGGCGTGAACACTATGATGACTACCGCCCCAGTAGTGCGAAGCCAGTTATAATTGGACCAGATACACTAGCACCGGCTATCGGGACACTTGGGATGCGGGAGAGCGAACCGACAGAAGGTAATGAAGGCGTGGTCAAGGTGGTGAAGCATATATGCAAGATTCATGGCGTCGACCTCGAGGCCGTCAACGTGGTGGAAACTAGCCCGGATGCTATCCGACCAAGAGATAGTCGGACTAGGAACGAGAAACGCGAAAGTGAGGTCCCTCTAATTCCCGAAGATGATCTTCCGAAAGAACCTATCGGATGGCCCGAACTTCAGATCGGAATTGTCCGGGAGGCGATCGCTGTTGCAGAAGCCCTGCCGGGTATCGCAGTTTCTCGACCATTCTAATTTCTCACTTATCGTTGACCGTCCAGATTATGCTGCCGTTGCACAATTCTGCTTGTCTGCACTGAAGAACCTACACCCGGTGATGACGGCGGCGGATCAGAATCAGTTGTATGCAGGGGCCACGAGGGCACTAGCCACAACCAAGCGAAGGGGCGACTCGCGCACAGTTGAATACTGGACTGGAACGCCTATTGTAACAATCGAACTGTCCCCGTAAGCACCCTATCTCTCCGTGTGAAAGGTGCCGAAAACTTGATGTTAATAGGCTACCGTTCGTCCGGCTCCCGGTCGAAAAGAGCACCCTGCTGCTACAGGACGACGGCGACGAGAGCACAGGGAAACGACTAGCGGTCGTCACGGATCCCTTCTTATACAATCCCAGACGCTCTCTGAATAGTAAAGGGAATTTTTTGGTTGTGCAAAATGAAAATCTGGAATTCCAGATCACCCTACGAAACCCGTTCGTTTTTGATCTAGAGCTTTCGTGTTTATCCCTCAGGTATGCCTTGGCCATGTCATCGGATGGGCGTTACTGAAACGCTCCCCAGCACCTCAGGAGTCACCTTCGAGAGCAAACCTATTTCCGTTCTGGTGCCGGCTAATTCTTTCCACCACGTTCTTATCACAGGAAGGGCTCTGGAAGCGGGGAATCTTGTCGTCCGTGGGTGTCTCGTCCAAGCGCCAAATGGCCTTTCCCGCGAATTTGGCCTCCCACTATCTACCGAAGAGGAGGAAGATAAACTCATGAAACGCAAGACGGCGATTGCTTGTGAATACGGGCGTACGAAATATTCTGGGTTAGCAGCCCATCCATGGGAGAAGCCAGCTGAAAAACGAACAAGTGTTCTGGCGCCACCCTCGAAGAAGCACGCCAAACCGATTCGATACATGGATTTCAAAGTCGTACCGGAATTACCGCTTCTGAGGATCCGGAGGACTTCCTTGACCCATAGTGCCGTGATGTTATACAACGGAGAGAGGTGTCTGTTTCCCATAGTTCCCGAATCCTGTGATTGTTAACGCCGTGATAGGTCCACTATTCGGATCACCCTCGAGAATGTTTCGCCGCTGCCAATTGACTATTTGAACCTCACATTTGATGATTCCACCATGGGTCCGGCCCAACAAGCATTGCTGGAAGGGGAACTCACCGTCTTCGACACATACGAAACTGAACATGATCTGATCCACCGGCAGGTCTTGACCTGGGACGTAGAGAACAGTAAGGTCGATATTCCTGCGGGAAAGATGATGACGGTAACTGTCAGCTGTTTTGGGAAGGCCGGCTGGTAAGATGACCCGCCCAAGTTTCTACGAACCTCTAGCTGACAAAGCTTACAGCACGAACGGATCAATACACATATCCTACGCCTGCTCTCGACAGGCCCCGGGGGCTGATCCTCCGCTTGACAACTTCTACACACGCCAACTGACGTACCCGGTTCTTGTGACGGTGTATCATATGTTGGAGTGTTATGACATGGATATCCTGTCTTATTCAGGGCTCAATGGCCGAGTCGGGGCGGGTCGTCTCGACCCCTCGCTGGGGGAAAGCGAGGATGATAATTGGTGTCTGTTCTCGATCGAGGTACGGAATACCTATGGGTTGCCTTTTGAGGTCACGTTTGAAAGGACGGAGAAAGGTCAGGGGCAAGCTGCATCATCGGGTCCAGGTTGTGTTAAATCTCCCCCAGATAGTGTCGTGGCTAGCGCATGTCGCACTGTCCCCCCAGGGTCGACTTGCAGGTGCGTGATTAACCTCACCCATTTTAGGCAATTCCGGATCTGGAATGGTCTCGTAGGATAATCCTGCCGCTGCGGAAGCTTCTCCTGACAGAAGAACAGGCGTCCAGACCGATACCGTCGTTATCTGGGCGTCAGTTTGTGGTGGACAAGTCCAAATTGTCATCAGAAGACATCAGGCTTCAAAGAGAACTCTTCTGGTATCGCGAAGAACTCTTCAAGGCCGTTCGTGGGCGCTGGAAAGAGGTGAGGCGGCACTCGGATTCCCTTCACACAGATCACTGAACCGAAGAAGGCTGGGGGGTCTCGGTCGGGTGATCTTTCCCTAAGACAGCAACGGCTCACGAAGCCGATGTTGCACGCGTTACGCACGGACCCCGTCCACGTTCAGATGGAACTCCTACAAGAGGGCGACGATGGAGACGGCGTACCCCAGAAGATTGTGAACAGAAGGGGTGGTAAATGGAGGGCTCCTCCCAATGAGTTCCTATTCCTTCGAATGCGGATCAGAAACGCTTCCCGTAAGTCCCGACCGACTTTTCGATTTGTTCATGACGTCTAATCGGCGTCGGGACCGAACAGCAGCCAGCCTCGTTTTAACGGCAAGCATGTCCTTCGAACCCGAAAAGCATGTGATCTACCAAGGAGTCACGCAGGGAATCCCCCTCGGAGAAGTCCAGAGCGGCGAAACAAGAGAGTTGGGGATGGCTATCTGCTTTGTCTCTTGTGGGAGGTTTGAGCTTCGAGCGCAGGTCGAGATCTTGGATGTGCCTCGCGGAGAGCTGGCGGGTTCTGGGCACATTACCGTTCTCGTAGAGGACGAGTAGTGTCTCGCGTATCCGGATCCCATCGTAGATAGATGCTTCATTCCGTACGGTACTTTAGCGAATACGATGTTTGAATCAGGAACTACACGCCCTGAGGCGAGAATACAAGGGGCGTGACACAGAACCGACGGTTTACCAAGAGAGCCGCAGGAAATAAAGGGAAATGGAAATCGGTTATAGTTGTGGCATTGTTATTACAGGAAGCGGCATACGGGAAGCTTGGTGCTCCATTAGTCATACTCAGCATCGTCCTGCTTAAACGCGGCCGAGTACGCGAGGATCGTGCCATAAACCAGCCTAGATGGATGTGTGATAAGCGCGCAAGGCTCGACGGGTGAGGGTGTGACTGCGGAAGAAGGAAATACGCACCCGCCGCCAATGATTGACATCGCACAAGCACCTGGTCGGATGATGTCTGAGTGGGCGAGGACAAGTGGAAGGGCGAAGCCAGTGACGACCACCACGGAGGTGATAAACTTCCCAAGGTCGAGCGGACCCGACCCATCTTCAAGCGTGGAAAACTCATCGGAACCGCAGTGGGAGAATAGTGCGTTAGGTAGGGGTGCCAAAACAAACGTCAAGGCTGCGTTCGAGATGGAACCGGATCAGATTTCCTCGGGCGGGACGCGAACAAGTGGACGATTACGCACCGACGAGGAGAGGGAGCCAATTTGACCATAAGGCACATGAGAGGATTATTAGCAAGAAGCCAGCGGCGAGAACGAAGGATAGGAGAATAACGGCTGTGTGGAAATAGTGGTCAGATTGTGTTGAAGTGTGCGAGTTGGGACGTGAACCGACTCTTCAAGCCTGCCGCGGCCATGATCGCAGGGGAGGAAGGGATGTTTGGGCGTCTGTGACACCTGGTCGCAGCGTGTATCGCATCACATCAGCGCCCAATGCCAACAAGCCGGGGAAAAGGTGAAAAAATACATAGCAAAACGTAAAACGTGGTGTAGTACAGGTACAGTGCATGGGTGATTCTAGGAAAAAATTGCGACGACTGTGGGGTAACTAAAACAAATCGAGTGGAAATCAAGATAGAATTATCGAATGCGCCTCCGTCCACCAAAGATATTGGTTGGTCTCTCCGTTAACGTTCCCATCGTGGGCAACCCAGATTTGCTAGGAATGCTACTCGTCCTCTTGTGAACCGGCTTGAGAACGGGAACTGGTACTGGAGGAGCGGGGATCGGTGGGGGTGAAAGGCACTTCTGCTGTATTGTCACACTCGCTGCCGTCGATGATGAAGAGACGGAGGACGCGATTGAGCGTACAAGAACCTCCTCTTCCACTTCTTCAGCCTCGTCGTCAGCCTCCTTCATCACTGCATCGCCCTCATCTGTTCCAACCTCTTGGTCTTCGCAGTCAGGCAATGGCAGATGCTCGGCAAGGAAGGTCTCGCTGTCCTTCGCGGAAGCACCTCGTTTCCTCCACTCCTTGAGTACCACATCTCGGCTCTTGGTCAGTTCCCACTGATCTTGGTATTTCCACGTCTTCTTGCGCGGTGTGTTACCAGTGGGTTTGTCTTCTCTTGTGCCTGCCTCAACCAAAGTCTCGGTGACCTGACGGAGTGTGGATATCTGCGCGGCGGCGGTGGAATGATAAGTCTGAGTTGTGGTGGACAGCGCTGCAGCCTAGTCCCATGTCAGAGTCTGAATCATCGTTCGAGGAAGCTGTCATACCTCTTTGGATATATGCACCGAGATCGATTGTATATTTTTGGACGCGGAGGCGAGACCGCTCTGAAGGCCAGCGAAACCTGATTGAGCTTCGGTCGCCAGAGTGGTCGTCGCTGTCACCCTCGTTCTCTTCGCGGACGACAGCTGCTTAAGGGCTGTGGTTACCAGAATCAATTTCCACCCTTTTGAGACCATGGGGCCACTTACTATCGCTGCAGGCTATATCAAGGGACTCAGTTTGCTTCTTCAGGTCCTTGTGGTAGGTAGACGAAGATCCAGCAAGACTGCTCTGAACATCCGCTAGAGTGGACTTGAAGGTCGCTTGTGAGGAACTCAACGCCTGTTGTGTGGAGGAGGTATTAGAACTTCCTAGCGCCGACCATGGAGCGAGCAACCCTGACCTTGAACGCGCCATCTCGCAAACGTTTACTCTCCCCTCCTCTCTTCGTCAAAGAACTGCCCCAATCCTCTCCAGCTCGGATGACATTGACCATCCGCTCCCCGTTCTCGTTTCCGCATTTCTCCATCTCACCCTCGCCGATCACGTTCCTGTTGTGCATACCTTCGAAGGCTTCCCGCAAGCTACGATCCCTCTCTGCGGTGAAGTCACCCAAGAGCCCGGATATCCGCGAAATTAATTGGTCCTTCGCCTTCTCTGATTTCAGTCGTTCCGATTCGAGTAGGCGAATGAGGAGCGCATTCTGCTCTTGAAGTCGACTGATCTCAGCAGAAGTAGCCTCATCTGAAAGCGCCTTCGCGTCTAGTAAGAGCTGGCGTTCTTGTTGAATGTACGTTTGAGATTCTTGGACGATGGTCTCAAGAAGTGAACCGACAGATTTGAACGCCTTCTCAGCCTGAGAAGATGGTCAGTTGTGGCGACCGAAAGAGATAGACTGGAAACATACGGCAGCCGAGCTCGAGGCGCTAGAAGCTTCGGCTTGGGAGCAAATCTTCTGGCAGGAAGCCTTAAGCTTCTCCGCCCAATCCTTGTATCCGTTCTCGATCCTCGCAACTGCATCCTTGACAGCCTGCTCGAAGGCTTTGACCGAATCGTCTGATATTGTTTCTTGGCGTCGAATGACTTGAAGCGAGCTAGTGATCTTGGTTACCTGTTCCTGGGCAGTCGCAGATTGTTTGGAAAGTTGTTCCTGTTCGCGGCTTTGCCATTGTTCTACCTCTTGACGAATCCTTTTCGAGTGTTGGTTGGAAGTTTGGACAAAACCCTCCAGCCCCGTGACCAAGTTCTGGGATTCTCCAAGCACGGATTTACCGTGCATCTTAACGGCTTTCGAGTTTGAATCGAGCACGGAAGATTTTCGGTCTGGAAAATGGTTTTAGGGTAGTGAGATGAAATGGTGGGGCGGGTGCGTACCGAGCTTGTTAAAGACCCCGCCGAGGTCTGTTAAACTATCGTGAGCAACCTTTCTTAGCTGCGTGGAGACCCCATTCATGGCCAGCTCAGTTTTCTGGTGAGCCTGTCGAACGACAATCTCCTCTTCCAGAGCGCCCTTCACCGCTGTCAGCTCCCCATCCTTCCGTTCAACCTCATTCTCAGTGTACTCCAGTTTCTCCCTCGTCTCCTTGAGCTCTCCGTCCGTCTTCAATAACAAAGACATGCTCTGCTCGAACTCCTCTCTCACCGCCTTGAGCTGACCCTCGATCACTTCGATCTGTCTCCTGGACTCCTCCGCCTCGGTGACCTTCAGTTCGTGTTCCGTGTTGATCTTGTTCCAGTTCTCTTCTGAGAAAAAGATTCCATTCTTCTCCCTCGCGGCCATAACATCGGCTTTCAGGCGTTCGATCTCCGCAACGTACTCTTTGAGGAGGGCGTTTCTTGTCATGCGTTGATTTACCTCTGGTTTGTTCCGGATGGATTTGGCACGTAGGGCGTAGTCAAGAGTCGAGAGCGTTTCCTCCATATTACACCGAGCAGGGGAGATCGTCGCGATGATGCGGGTCTTGGTGCGCCCACCGAGGGAATCTTGAAGCAGTCGGGTAAGCTTCGACTCTCTGCAACATACTTGTTAGCTACCCGTGTGTTGGGGGATGAAAACACGCACCGATAGGGAACGTGGGAAGACTTGTCAACAAGAGCATTGATCACACGACCAAGTGTGAGCAGACTCTGATTGATCATCCCAGCCTCGCGAGCCCGTTTATTTTCAGCTCCGGACCGTCCAATGTTCTCCGAACCGGCCAAATCTACCAGGTTTAATTTCCCAACCTTGAGAAGATCATCCCCAATGGACGAGGTCTCCTTGACATGAACAGTGATGGTGAAAATTGAGTGGGATCGGCTGGAGTGATCGTTGAATTTGGTTGCAGCGATCTGTCGCCGCTGACTACCCTTTGTGAGAAGTGCTAGGGCATCGGCACGGTCCTTCACGGGACAATCCTCAAGGCCTTGAATGAATACACCCTTCTTAGAAGAGTCGTCGAAGATCTTGAGGACAGGAGCCTCTTTCGCCACTCCTTGAGCCATGGGTTGGGTAGAACCAGAGGGGGCGGATAATTCAGGTGCGAGAAGGTCTCGCAACTCCTCGTTGTACAACTCGACATACGAGATCTTCACACTGTAATCGGCATTGCTGGTCTCCAGTTCGTGGAAGAGGTGGAATAGAACGCGTGGAATCATTCCGGCCTGTATCGAGGGGTTGCCCATTGGAGTTGGTGTGAGGTCGCCTTGCATGGTGTGACTAGAAGTGAATATCAATTGGAGTTGGCATTGAGAGGTACAAGGAGACGTACGTCTTGCCGGTACCCGTCTGGCCATAGGCAAACAGAGTGCAATTATATCCCTGCAGGACCTCCTCCAACATAGGCTGGACCACTTCATCGTAGACGAGTTCCTGGCTGGCCTCGGGTCCGAATACCGCATCAAAGGGGTATTTACGCGTAGGAGGGAGAGTTACGAGGCCCAGGCTGGACGTTGGGACGGATGTCTCGATCGAGATGTCTTGGGACTTTGCACCGTCCATCTGGACGATTATTGGTGAAGCATCGTCGACTTCACGTTCAGAACGACGCCGGGAACGAATAACAACCTGTATGTTATTCTCCGGATCTTGCGACTTTGTTGAAGCGGCAGGCCGGAGCTGAGGATGGGGGGCGTCTGAGGTTTCTGACCGGTGGAGGGTATTCGTCTTGTGCATCACAGAAGGTGGCCGAGACTGGGCTCTAGCTGGTGGTTGGGCCGCCACAGTTGACGCTGATGACAGAGAGGATGTCGACGGAGGCGGGCGCATCCTTGATTTCGAGCGAGTCGCCATTGCGGCAGACAGGGAGCGGGGATAATGGAGATCGCAAGTCTGTCCACGCCAAAAGTTCAACCAGCGACGCGAGAGTCACGTGCACGGTCTCACGTCGACACCAACAGCGACTAGCGGTTGTCGCACACAGGGATGGGAAAACGAAAGAAGTCGTCGCGCAAGCCAACGGGTCCCCGGAAGAAGGAGCCTCTTGGTAGGTACGTTTGGAAAGAGAGTGGAAGATCGCTGCTGATCTCCTTTACCCCTATAGACACAACGTTCACATGTCTTTTTTGCCACCACGACAATTCTGTAAACGTTCGAGTGGATAGGAAGGAAGGTGTTGCGTTCCTTGTGTGCAAGGTCTGTGACCAGCGATATCAGAGCAGGGTCAATCGTATGTCTTTTACTTGAGTCGTTCGCCACCCCTTACTTATCCCGTTTGTTACGGAAGATCTGACCGAAGCCATTGACATCTATTCCGAATGGATTGATGCCGCCGACGCTGCCCAAAACGAGGGTCCACCGCGGCGGCCCACAGCATCGTCGAGCAGAGCGGCGCCACGGGCAGCAGCACCAGCGAGTGATGACGATTAGTAGGAGTGTACGCTCTACGTAGTGCGGGTGTAGTCTTAGATAGATCAGTTTAGCGATTTTTGATTTCGACCGCTGCAACCACGTCTAATTCCAATCTCTTCTTATACTCTCTCGAACAACGCGCGAATCACGCCGGGCACGTTTCCTTGCCTCTCTCGTTCCCGGCCCACCTCAGGGCGTGGAAGCGTCGTCCTTAATCAGCCCGCTATTGCTTTTCTCCATACCCTCTAGAGATGGCGTCGACGAACATCAAAGTCGTTTGCCGGTAGCTATGATCTCCAGCCGTCATACGCCCCCGCTGATCGTCTGTCCATTTTCTGTCTAGATTTCGACCACCCAATTCCATAGAACAGCGCGAGGGCGGTGAAACTGTCGTTTCTTTCAACGAGAACTACACCACCGCTCAGATCCGCTCGGCGTCTACCAGCTCTGGCCCAGAGAAGGACGGTTTCACCTTCGACAGGGTATTTCCACCCGGTACAGAACAGCACGAGGTTTTTGACTACGGTGTCAAGGAGTGAGTCCTTGTTCATCTTCCGTTGCCAGCCGACTGCTTACGTGCCCCCGGCAGCATTGTTAAAGGTACAGACCACCCCAACCACCAGAGGAACGTATATTCATTAATCTCCTCGTCGCTCAGATGTCATCGACGGATACAATGGCACCGTCTTTGCTTACGGTCAAACTGGTAGCGGTAAAACGTTCACAATGATGGTTGGTTGTCGGTATATGCGCATTGGTTACTCGCAATTAATGAATCCAATAGGGACCAGACATCGATTCCCCACAACTTAAAGGTCTTATACCCCGTATCACCGAGCAAATATTCCAATCCATTTTAGAATCCGAATCACACCTCGAATATGTTGTCAAAGTTTCATACATGGAGATCTACTTAGAACGGATCAGGGACCTTCTTGCCCGTCGGTTTCGTCCCCTCAAACACAGTTGTTTGTGGAAGCTGACACGAGTTTCATAACAATAGCCCAGAACGATAATCTCCAAATTCACGAAGAGAAGTCAAAAGGAATCTACGTCAAGAACCTTTCGGATTTCTACGTCAGCAATGCTCGTGAGGTTTACGAGATTATGAGGCAAGGTGGTGCTGCTAGGGTAGTCTCATCGACGAGTAAGCATCAACCTCACCCTCTCGCTTCCTACGAAATAGGAAATCTCATCCTCGTGGTCGCCCAGACATGAATGCCGAAAGTTCACGCTCACACTCAATTTTCCTCATTACAATCATACAGAGGAACACCGAAACCGGAGCTCAGAAAACCGGAAACCTGTATCTTGTTGACTTGGCTGGTTCCGAAAAAGTTGGAAAGACTGGCGCCTCGGGACAGACCTTAGAGGAGGCCAAGAAGATCAATAAGTCGTTGTCGGCCCTTGGCATGGTTATCAACGCGTTGACTGATGGAAAGGTCCTCTTTACGTCCGCATGCATTCTGCGCTCAAACGTACTGAACTGTTGTTCCCACAGGCCAAATATATCCCTTACCGAGATTCTAAGCTCACTCGGATACTGCAAGAGTCTCTTGGTGGGAACTCGAGAACGACACTAATCATCAACTGTTCTCCGTCCTCGTACAATGAAGCCGAGACCATATCCACTCTTCGATTCGGTATCCGCGCAAAGAGCATCAAGAACACCGCCCGTGTCAATGCCGAACTCTCGCCAATGGAGCTGAAGGGTCTGTTGGTCAAAGCGCAGGCAACAAACACCTCGTATCAGAAATACATCGCTGCTCTTGAAGCGGAGCTCGCGGTTTGGAGGAATGGCGGGAATGTTCCGCAATCGGAGTGGGCGACGTCAGAGAAGGCGGCTGCGGGCACGGCTCCGAAGAAGGCGCCTCCGACGTCTCCATCACCGACACCATCGACGCCTTCTGTCAGGAGTGGTGCCGTTACCCCTGTCAATCCGCTCCTCGAGGGATTGCGGGGCGATCTCGAGAGCCGACCGCAGACACCGACAGTTGTGGGGCTGGATAAGGATGAGAGGGAGGAGTTCCTGAAGAGAGAAAACGAGCTGAGCGACCAGCTGGCCGAAAAGGAACGTGCCTTGAGTGCCGCTGAGAAACTTGTGTCAGAGTTGAAGGAGGAGTTATCGTTCCTCAAGGATCAGGAGTCCTCGTTATCCAACGTACGCCCGTTTAACTTCAAGCTCCTTTGTATCGTGCTCACTCGGACAATGTTCTTATCGTTGACAGGAGAACAAGTCGATGTCAGGGCAACTCAACGAGCTCCGCCTACAAGTGGAACGCCTGAACTACGATAGCAAGGAGAGCGGTATCACCATCGACATCCTCAAAGAGCAGAATGAGGACGCCAAGGCGGAACTCGAGGAGCTCAAGAAGACGATTTCGGATCTGCGGTCGAGCCAGAAGGATGCGTCTATCGACGACAAAGAGAAGAGGAAGCAGGAGAAGATGGCCATGATGATGGCCAAATTTGATACTGTGAGTTTCCTCCGTCTTTCATTCCTAATTTCCCATCAGTGTTGCTCGTCCCCCCGCTCCGTTCGGTTTCGGCTCGGCCGGTCTCCGCAGTTGAGATGTCAAATCCCAACCTTTGTCCCCTTATTTTCCGCGCTAGCGGCGATGTCTGTAACCACGCCTCTTCCATTTGTCCCCTTTGTTATCCCATCAGTAGTGTTTGATTGTGCATTTACTGACTACCCTTGTCACCAAAAACAGCAAGGGACCTTTTCAGAAAAGGACGAACAGTTGCGCGCGATTCTGGCTAAACTGGACGTGATCGACGATGAAACCGGTGTCTCGGGTCTTACTGTGGAGGACGTGACGGCGTTGAGGAGACAGTTGCATGATGGGCAGAACCTGATCCGAGAGACTCTGGATCGGCTGAGGCAGAGTCAGGAGGAGAGCGAGATGAATGCAAGAAGAAGAGACGAAATCGAGACAAGGCTCGCGGGACTCGAGACGGAATATGAGGAGCTTATTGGTGAGTCGGTTGATAAAGCATTCCTGGATCAGTGTTAGCTGATGCGGGGGCTCACAGAAAAAACCATCCACGACGAAGAGACGAGTGATGTCGACCTCGCGGAGTCGATGGTTGATCTTAAGGTGCGATGTTGTGGTATGGGGGCGAATTTACGCTCATACCTTCACAGAACAAGCTAGAGGCTCAGTACAGTGTGAAGCGACAAGCTTACGAGAGCGATGTTCAAGATCTCAAGCAACAGCTGGAGCTCAAGAACAACGAAATCCGGAGCTTGAACACTTCCATCGATGGTTTGAAGAGTGTCAACGAGGAGCTTAAGGTTTGTCATTTTTACATTCGATGGACGGGGTCCAACGGGTACGGCGGCTAATTACTGGATAGCGAGCGTTTGCTGTCACCTCGGCTGGCATTGAAGGCGGTAAAAACCTCGCGGAGAGCGCGCAGGACCTAGAACGCGCTCGAAAGGCCATCAGCGTGCAGCTCGCCGAGTTCGATGGGGTCAAGAAGAACCTCATGCGAGATCTGCAGAACCGCTGCGAGAAGGTGAGGTTGTCGCACACGAGTTCACTGATAGGGGTCTCCAACTTGTTTGTCAGGTGGTTGAGCTGGAGATTCAGTTGGACGAGATCCGCGAACAGTACAACAATGTCATCCGAAACAGCAACAGCAAGGCTCAGCAGAAAAAGATGGCATTCTTGGAACGGAACCTCGAACAGCTGACGCTTGTCCAGAAACAGGTCAGTGGTTTTCTCGTAAAGCGGCAACATTGGGGCGGAGCGTGGTTCTGACGAGTACCGCTATTCCGGCCCCTTTCATGTAGCTTGTCGATCAGAACACGGGATTGAAGAAGGAAGCCGGTATCGCCGAACGGAAGTTATTGGCGAGGAACGAGCGGATTCAAAACCTCGAAGCGTTGCTCCAAGACGCGGACCGTCGGCTTGCCGTCCAGAACCAGAAGTTTGAGGCTCAATTACAGGCGGTGAAAGAACGGCTGGATCAAGCCCGAGGTGGGTATTTCGGATGCAAATCGGACGCGGTGCAAGTTTAAGATTAACGGGCCCTGGCCGGACTTTATTTAGCGCAAAAAGCGGCGGCCACGAGTCCACTGAGCTTCGGCCGGATTGCTAAGCCGCTGAGAGGTGGCGGAGGTGGTCCCACGACGACTGGCAGTGCGCTCCAACCAATGAGTGGTGGCGGAGCCAATCCCCTCGCGCGGCTGCAAGCCGAAGAGGCGGGTGGCGGTGAGTGGATTGTGTCTCGGGCTGATTAGCTTTCATGTGCTGATGTGTTGAATCGTATCCAGCCAAGCGACAGTCGTGGTTCTTCAATTCCCGAGGGTGATTTGTGGTGTGGCGGCTCGCGCAGGTGTATGCTATATAAGACGTTCCACCGGGAGATCTGATAGGACTGTAATGATTGGATGCGCGTCCATGACACGGAGCGCCGAGAGCGAGGGCGGAGGCAAACGACGAATATTTTCTTTAATTTTTGGCACTTTTCGTTCCGTGTTTCATGTGTAAGCCACGTGTGTAGAATGAACGCGGCCATCACGATCGGCGGGGGAGTAGTTGGCGAACGAAACCGCCAGTTGCCTGAACAGCGTCCGTTAACGTTTCTGTCTAGCGTCAAGCTGCGAGGCTTGTTGTCTCCTGGTATTTCACCTCGCCCCCCTGCTCTCCTTCGCATGCCACCCCACTCGCTCTCCCCCGTCCCCGTATAATTCCGCGGCACCCTCTTCTGTGTCCGCTTAGCTTGTCACATTCCGCTGTACATTCCAGTGCGTGCTCCCCTATTGTCTGTCTTCCCTGGCCTCGTGTCTACACCCTCCCGCGACGTAATTCGCCCGCACGCGATCGCTGCCACGACACACCGCCTCTTCGCTGGCACCTTCAAATCTGCCTCCGTCCCCACACCCTTCTCCTCTAACCCATCGATTGACGGTGCCCTCCAGATTAATACCCTCCCCCTCCGCCGCTTCCACCCTCTGACGTCGCGTTTCTCGCTATTGCCACCGCATATATCCCGGGTCTGAACGAAATTACTACTCGCCCGACCAGCACTTCCATGCCAGGAAATCACGAGGCGACCCCCAGGAAATCGTCTGGCTCTTCCCAATCCCTCGGCCCTTCGCCCTCAGGCTCACCGAACAACGTGAGTCTATTCCTCGCTTGGTTATCCGACCCGCCTTCTTACGCGTCTTTCCCGCAAGACCCAACGCAAACTTGGTAATAGTATGCTGCTCGGCGTGGGTCCCAGCCCAGCCCTCCAAGGCCTCAACTCCGGCTGGCAGGTGCTGTTATCCCCGCCCAGTTGCCCATCAATGGTGTTTCCCGCTGACGCGTGACCTTTTAGGTTTGGGGCAATTCCAGCTCGTCTTCTAAACGTAATGCGTCTATCTCGTCAGCCGCTAGCGTTACCGATAGGTCATCTCAAGGAGACGGTGCCTATCATTCCTGGAACTCCCGGAACGGGACAACTTGGGATGACAGCAAGGTCCGCGCCTTCTGTGACTTGCTTTTATTGGGCGTCCTTTAAATAATAATCTTTCCCGTCCCCTTTTCCGCAGGAGTCCCATTCCATGACCTTGCATCCCGGTCGGCAAAGGCCGTCTTTTGGTCCAGCTCGGATGGTTCGTTACTTCCGTCTTCCTTCCACCAACCACGACACGCCGTCGTTATATGCGCCATGCTGACCCCGTCCCTTTCCTATCACCAGGATGACCGATATGCCAAAGCTGGTCAACATTCCCCACAATGGCTAGAGACTGGCCTTGGCAAGGACCCCACAAAGTTCCCCTCCAACTCCCCGACAAAACAAGTGGGCAATTTTGGTACGTTCCTCCAGCTCCGTCCGTCGGTCTCTTCTCAACAATCGATACGCTGTCAGTTTATGACTCCGTCCACACCAGCTCCTTCGTCGACAATGAGCTGGCGCTTGGTATGCGTGGCATGGTCGTCGAGGATGACTACAATACGCAAAGCGTCCGTCAACCGAACGGCAACGTCTCGGTTCCACACATTCGCGCTCCACCACTCCAAGGTCGTTCCCCGTACAACACCTTCCCACAACCAGATTTGTCGAACGCATATTATCCCAGTGAGTGCCACGTAAATTGTGCCTCGCGATCGGTTCTTGATTTTTCCGTTTCTCCCAGATAACGGCGGATCGCAAGCTTTATATCCGGGCGTTGGGCCACAAGCACTATATCCTCCGGAACTCCATAGCCCACAGTCCGCCGTGTTCTATGATTATGGTGCCCCGCCCCGACCCCCGGCATCGCAGTTCTATTACCCCCCTCAGCCCATCGTGTACGCTGGTCACTCGCCGATGTTGAGTCCTGCCCTCCCAGCGAGCATTACGGACAAGAAGCGGGAACTGCAGGCGATGATGTATCCTCCCTCAATGCGATCAACCCCATCTCCTCATCCCCAGGGTTATACTTTGGACTACAACTCCCCTGTTGGTCTTCTTGTCCCCGGGATGTATGGGCTCAATAGTCCTCATGGGTTCTCTCAAAACATGCGCACTGGAAGGAGGGACGATTCTGCTCCTCTTCGAAGTCCCCTCTTGGAGGATTTCCGCACCAACAAGACGCGCAAGTGGGAGCTGAGGGACATCTTTGGATATATTGTTGAATTCAGTGGGGATCAGCACGGTTCACGTTTCATCCAGCAGAAGCTTGAATCCGCTACGAGCGACGAGAAGGAGTTCATCTTCAACGAGATTGTTCCCCATAACGCCCTTCAGCTCATCCAAGACGTTTTTGGAAATTACGTCATCCAGAAACTGTTCGAGTACGGAACGCAGATTCAGAAGACCGCCCTAGCGAACACCATGGATGGACACGTTCTTCAGCTCTCCCTTCAAATGTATGGCTGCCGTGTTGTTCAGAAGGTAGATCACTTCTGCCTAGTGACGTGTTCTCCATAATCTGATCCATCGCTTCTTCCCCATTTAGGCCGTTGAATACATTCTTCCTGATCAACAAGCCTCCTTTGTTCGGGAAATCGATACTCACGTCCTCAAGTGCGTCAAGGATGCAAACGGCAACCACGTGAGTGCTCGTCCTTCGTTTCAGTGGATTTAGAGCTGACTTGGCTCCCTATCTTACTCGTGCAGGTTATACAAAAGCTGATAGAACGGGTGTCGCCTGATCGATTGGAGTTTGTCAATGCATTCCGCGGAAACGTGTACGAACTTTCGACGCATCCATACGGCTGCCGCGTGTTGCAGAGGTGCTTCGAGCATCTTCCTGAGGAGCAAACGAGGCCCCTGCTGGATGAACTCCATAAGTATACCGCCAATCTCATGCAAGACCAGTTCGGCGTAGGTCTCTTTGATTGGAGGAGTGATAAATGCTCATTGCGACATTTCTAGAACTATGTTGTTCAATTTGTTCTCGAGCATGGAACCATCCATGATCGCTCCCTTATGATCTCTAAGCTTCGCGGACAGATGCTGAACATGTCACGCCACAAGTTTGCTTCCAACGTTTGCGAGAAGGCTCTCGTAACTGCTGATCCTGAGAGTCGACATCTGCTGATCGAGGAGATTATGTCTCCCAAACAAGATGGTGTCAGTCCGATCGTCACCATGATGAAGGATCAGTTCGCTAGTGAGTTGACCCATGGGCACCGCAACTTGCTCAATTTCTGACGGACCTTTTTGTAGATTATGTGCTGCAACGAGCTCTCTCCGTCGCCGAAGGGGAGCAAAAGGAGCTCTTGATCAATAAGATCAGGCCCCAGCTCACTAGCATGCGCCGATATTCAAGTGCATACAGCAAACACCTCATCTCCAGTGAGTTCAGTTCTCTGTGGCCCTATCCATCGTGTTGACGAAAATCTCTAGTCGAACGCCTGATTGAGAAATGCTCTCAAGGACTTCCGGATAACAGTATCACCGTATAAACCGGCCAGCACCCAATTCCAACTCATATGCAACATCTATAATACCTGCAATACCATCGCTACCAAGTATTCCTCGATTCCAATTACCATACATGTCTCCCTGTTTTCCTCTCATCGTCTCTCGCATCTCGTTTTTCTAATATCTTGCGCTTCTAGAGTTGGATATCGCTTTTTAACAGGAAGGACTGTTCACCGTTCATTCTCTTCTCACCTCCTTGACCATTCGCTTTCGACGTTCTTTGAATATCGGTTGACCCACACAACCACTTACACGTACGATAAGTCACATCTTTCTGTTTAGTGTTGGTCCTGTCCACCAAAGTTTCGTAATGTTTGGTCGTCGCTCTCCATCTCTCTATCGTAGTCGTACACCTCCTGCAATGTCCATTCGCGCATACATTCGCTATCACGTTCTTTCCCTATTATCCTCCTATTTCTTGGTTCCTTTGACCCGTCGCTGTTTGTGGGATATCCCAACTGCGTTTATCTATTTTTTCTGTGTGATCATCCCTAACCCTTGATCTGAAACCACCAAAAACCAGCCGCTGGTATTGAGGAATTACCATGTGGACGACTAATTGCATAGAACGAGTATGGCGTTGCTGTAGGTGAGGATATCGTGGATCAAGGTACTCAAAGCGGGGAGGCTACGGGTCTGACGTGTTTGTTCACACGTACATGCCCGGATTTGGCGAGCGGGCCATCACACAGACATCTCCTCCATTACGTCCATCCTCCACTGCTCTCCGACGACAACTTCTTGACCCTAGCGGTGGGCGAGGTAGAGGTACCCCAGAGCAGTCTGTCAAGAGCGCAATCTCCCCTTCGGAGCATTTCAAATTCCCCCGACCTTCCACTCCGTTCGCATTGAGGACCAGCCGTATCTTGAAAGTTTCACGTGTAGCTCAAAATGAGTACCGTACAAGAGGCCGCCTCGCTCTTTGGTTCTGGTCCGGACGAGAGCTCGGACCCGTTTGGGTCTGTCGTCAATCCTTCTCCAAACTCAGTCCAGGACTCGGGCCCACTCTCCCCACTTCCTCCTACCTCTTCGACAAACACGACATACGAGTCTAATTCCAGCTCCATCCAAGGAAATGCCGCAATTTCGAACGCTCACGATTGCAAGCCTGCGGACGACTTGTTTGGCGGTGTGCCTTCGGACGGCGCAGACGATCTGTTCGGCTCGGGTGGGGTACCGGGTTCGGACTGGCTTGGGGCCGGAGATGTGAATGCGGAAGCGGGTGGTACGCAGGGAGGGTATTCAGATTACCCGAGCGGCACAAACATAGGTTCCTCGGGAGCCTTCGACCAAAGTCAAGATCGGTCGGGGTACGGACAGGTCCAACAGCAGCAGCACTACCAGGCACATGGTACCGGCGAGTGCTCTCCACATATTTCGGGATCACGATTTCGTTAATCGGTGTCTTTAGTGTACCAGAGTTCTTATGACCCTCAAAACCAATACGCGGTTCCGACCCCATACCAGCCACCAGGTACCGCTTTTCATAGCACGCACGAGGGATTTGGCGCTAACCAGACGTCAAGTAGCCCAGAGCTCCACGCATTCCGCACAGAGTTACAGCCGCGGATCAACATCACAACACTCTGCCTATGCTTCGCCCCAGCAGACAACTGTCCACCTTAAATCTGCAACCTGGAACCCGGTGTCGGATACCCACGATCCGTACAAACCGAGTCCAGCCATCATACAATCCAGCATTCATCACCCACCGGCCCAGTCTGCGTATGACCCCTACAACCCCACCGTCACTTCAAATCCTCCAGTCCAGTCGGCATACGATCCCTACAAGCCCCCAGTCCAGCGATCTCCTCCTGTCCACACGGCTCACGATTCTTATAGACCACCTGTTCAGACCAGCTCGGCCACTCAGAGCCGATCCACACCCGCATATGGTGCATTGAATAGTTACTCAAACACTTATTCCAAACCTCCAGTCCCTCCCATTCCTGTACCCCCAAGAGTTGCTGTGGAGTCGTTCAGGTCCAACACCTCGAATGCGTACGACCCCCCGATGCTACCGACGAAACCTAAACGACATGCCTCAGGCTGGGGATCGACAATGACCTCTTCTGCGCACCCGCCGCCGTTCCCTCCCCCGTTGCCAACGGTCTCCAATACCCCAGTACTTCCTCCACGTAAGGATAGCTCCTCAATCGGACCCCCTTCGCGGGCCAATACTTCATCAGTCGGGCCACCTCTCCGCAGAGTCGACTCCCCCGCAAACCAGGGTAGCATCAAGTCTCCGGGTCTTCCTCCACCTCCGTCCCGACCTTCATCAAGGCAGGTTTTCCGGGAGACTGGGGTTTCTCATATCCCACCCCCACCTCGCCCCTCCTCTAAACCGGTCTTGCCAGAGCCTCCTGTTCAGAGCCCCCAGCAATATAATTATCCGCATCAGAGGGTTGACTCTGCTGGTTTAGGAACTCTGAGGAATTGGACGGCTTCTCCAGGACCTGCAACAATGAGCCCGGAGCAGTCTACCGCGGGGGCGCTACCTCAACCAGAGCGACGCCCAGCCGAACAGAATCCTGATATTTCATTTGATAGTCTTGGCGACCCAGAAGCTTCGGCCGCTGCTACCGAGGATTTCCCACCTACTGTTGACGCTGAGGCTTCTCCAGGGCTTTCGATGAATCATGAGGGCGATCCTAGCCCTTCCACGGCTCGACAGTCGGACTACGTGACACCGAAGGATGATGAAGCTGGAGATGTGACGGTTACAGATGTACCAAAGCCCGAGCAGGAACCAACCGCCCCTTCGCACTCTCGGCCCGGCTCATATGACCGGATATATGCGAACGACAAATTGACTTCTCCCCAAAAACAGGCCGTACCACCCCATGATCCGTACAAATCGACCGGTTCCTTGGTACAACACCCGCCCCCTGCAAACCAAATTGTTCCCGCGCCGGCACAGACGCTCTCTACTCCGTATGATCCATACAAGCCGACAATGCCATCCACTCCGGGGTCGGGCCCTGGTCCAATACCGTCCTCTCCCCCGGTCAGTGGGCATGGCTCACGCCCAGGTTCTTTACGAAGCAGCTTAGAGTCTACACGACCGCATGCATCGCAACATGACTATTCGCCGCCCGTCCGATCCTCTTCCCCGGCCTCCATTCGTTCTCAACCTGGAAGTCATATGCCTTCCGCTTTGAAATCGGAGTACGGCTCATCTTACGATCCATATACGCCTTCAAACAGAACACGCTCAGCCACGAATGGGACGATCTCATCTGTGACGTCGGATCCGTATAACACACGTCGCCAATCTAGCGAGACTCAGGACCACACACCACACGGCTCCAAGTCGGGGTATCCGGACCGGCCTCCATCGAGGACAGAATCATTTTTGGTTACTTCTGCATACCCAACTTACGCTCCGTCTCCCTCCCTCCTTGGCACGAACGACCCCTTGGGTAGAGCTTCGGCTCGTGTGCCGGTCATCAGCTTCGGTTTCGGTGGTAAAGTTGTGAGCTGCTTTCATGGTGCAGACATGTCGAGTGCAGGGTTCGATGTGGCATTGTCCTCAAGGCAGTCAAGGGAGATACATGTCCGTTCCTTAAACAGATTGGTCCCTCAGTCTGCCCTCGAGGACACAGCTGTGGCTTATCCCGGCCCTTTGTTTGGAGATTCTGGATCACCTACCGTCAGTTTGGTACGAGGAGCTTCGACGCAGGCAAAGACGAAGAAAGCCAAAGTTGTGAAGTATCTTGAGGACAGGATCTCTGAGTTGTCGAGCGTGGTTGCTTATACTAGTACCGGGCTACTTGATCGTGGGAGAAGTGAGGGTAAACTTGCCCTGTTCAATCTGCTCAAGGTGATGGTGGAGAATGACGGGAAGCTGAATGGCACGTGAGTCACACGACCGATTGTCTGGCCCTACATATGTACTAAGCATCCACTCAGCCCCGAAATCGACAAAGCTGTGAGAAAGGCTTTGGTGTCTCGTCTCGCAGATGACGCGGACTCGGACCTAGCCAAGTTTTCGGCTCCTGCCGATGGGTTCGGCGCACTGGGAGGTCTCGCGTCCAGCGAGGTACCCGTATCCGTCACGACTTTGAAACCCTCCGCTTTGGAGAAAATCCAAGAGTTCCTCATCCGCGGGGAACGCAGACAGGCCTGTCACTATGCATTGGATGAGAAGCTTTGGGCCCACGCCATGGTAATCGCGAGCAGCGCCGACCGGGATGTTTGGCAGGAAGTCGTCAAGGAGTTCGTTCGCGCGGAACTGGGACCAACGGAGGTCAAAGACGATAAAACCAAACTCAACGATTCGAGGCGAGGCTCGTTGCTTACCCCAGCATCGAACGGTCGAGAGAGTTTGAGGGTGGCATATAGCTTGTTTGCAGGGCAGGGTGCAGCTTCTGGTATTTGCACCCACATCACATCCTGCATCAACATTCGACTCATGTTTTGGCTTTAGTGCAAGCAATGCTCCCTCCCGCCTCACTTTCCCGGGTTGTTGACAACAAGCTTGCGCCACCTCCGCCTACCCCTCTTGGCGTCACGCCCGTGTCCCCTCACTTCCCAGGTAATGTTCCTACGAACGTTCCCGTAGAGGTTCTGGCGAAGTGGGCCGAGACAGTTGCGATGATGATATCCAGCCCAGCGTCACCCGAAACATCCGCCGCTCTGACTGCATTGGGCGACCATTTAAGTGCCAATCAGTGGATAGAGGCCGCTCACGTTTGGTGCGGATTTATATTACATATTCACCCACACGATTGGTCCTTATATGCGCGTTTTCAGCTACCTGCTGTCCTTACAGGCATCCCAGTTCGGTGGCCTTGGGTCGCCCGCAACTCGTTTCGTCCTCGTGGGGTCTGCCAGCCCCGCTGTAACCCCAACCTTCAGCAAAGATTCAGACTCTATGATTCTTTCCGAGATTGTGGAGTTCGCCTATTCACTTTCTGCGCCGCAGAAAGGACAAGAACCATTCTCTGGACTTCCTCATCTGCAGTCATACAGGTTGATTCGAGCCCACCAACTGGCCGAGTTGGGACATGTCCAACTTGCGACAAGGTACGCAGGATCAACTACACACTTGAATGCGGGACTTACCCGCATGCAGATATTGTGACGCAGTCACTGCATCAGTCAATCGGGCCTCTATCTACTTCACCCCTGCATTCATCGAATCACTGAAGGACTTGTCCACCCGTCTGATCGCCGCCCCGTCTTTGGACAAGTCCGGTTCATGGATCGCTGGAAGCCTTAGTAAACCGAGCCTCGACAAAGTCGGTGGGTGGCTTGGTGGACAGCTCACGAAGTTCATCGCCGGAGAGGGGGACTCCTCGCCAGCGGAAGAGCAGAAGTCTGGGCTTGCGCAGGGGCCATTCTCGCATTATAGTTCGATTTCGACGGCTGACCTACATGGATCCCACGCGAGTCCCCGTGCAGCCACCCCGAGTCATAATCCCTCCGTTCCACCGCCAAGGACCGAGTCCGCGATGGCTCTGAGAACGATGACCGGCAGCCCTCATATCCCCGTCAACAGATCGTCCTCCGCTATGGACTACGTCCGCCCCTACGACCGCCGGTCTCCGGTACAACGGCTTGCTTCAGCTGGTGTCTCGACCACTAACTTTAGTGTCCCCCCCACGTCTGCTTATGGAACTAATGGAGTGAACGGTTATGGCCATCACCAGCAAACCAGTTCCGGTCTGACCTCCGGGGAGAGCAGTCCCAATATTGCAAACGGCGAGAACGACGGATCGTCGAGGAGAGGCCCATGGTGGGATTCCGTGAAAACATCGGATTCGCAAACCCCAACCGCCACGACATTCCAACAGCAGGGCGGCGAGGATACAGGAAACTTTGTTTCTCTCATGGACGATATACCAATGCCGAGCATTCCTTCTTCTCATAGGAGCACCCCACAAGCTGTTCGGGAGGAAGATGAAGATGAAGATGATCTCGGGTTCGGAAACAATGCGAGCAGGAAGAAACAAACCCCCGCTGGTGACCGCGACGCCAAAGGGGCAAATGGATCGGCTACCGCGGAGAATAGGGAGGCACGGCCACCTCCCAGGATTGAGGCAACAAAGAGCGGTACGTCGTCTCTCAGACATTATCACGCAACTCCTCACTTCTTTTGACCTGCGCAGAAGGTGATAAACCTGCGGCTTCGGGTTCTTGGTTTGGCAGATGGTGGAAGAAAGATGGCACTGCGCCCATCAAGGCTAACCTGGGAGAAGAGACCGCTTTCTATTACGACAAGGAGCTCAAGAGATGGGTGAACAAAAAGGTAATGTTCACCAACGTTCCAACGTCTCCATTTATCGCCTAACCCTCGTCTCTAGGTCGGAGGGGACACACCAACACCGTCACCGACTCCCCCACCCCCAAGGGCGCAGACCGCATCACCAGGCAGGTTCGACAAACCTCCACCGTCCCCAGGAAATTTCCCCCCTCCGCCACGACCAGCGTCCGCTGTCGACCTTTCATCCCCGCCACGTAAGACATTGCCGAGGGTTAGGTCGAACCTGGTCCCGGACGACACACAATCTGTGCCACCGACACCCGCGAATAATGTCACTTCATTCCTCCAGCCGCCGATTCCTCCAAGCCGACCTCGCTCTCAAGCGTCAAAGAAAAATGTTCGTAGTAGATACGTTGACGTCTTCCAACAACAAACCTCGACATCACCTGCACCACCACCGTAGACTATTATACTTTCCATAACATTGGATATTCGTTGGAAGTTGCTATTTCTACTCGTCTCCCGGGTTTTCATCTTTGCTTGTCTCACACAGTTTTCTTCGTTCAGCCTGAGTTGTTTGCCCCGCTTCACGATTATAATATTATTTCATTCGAACTGCTCTAAACTAGGAGAAGAACAGCTTGAACGGGTAACCTATGGTGGCATAACATGTCAGTGAAAGGTTGATAGAACGAGTAGGCTACACTGACCTCGATCTTTGAACCTGAAGAGGCTCAGTAGCGAGGAATAGATGAAGGCAATGATGAGGACCAAAGTGTAAATCTGGACTCGCTGCCGTGCAGGCGATACATAGGGTGTTACAAGAATGAGGGCAAGGAAAGCACCAGCCAAGGAGCCATCTGAGGGGGCTGATGAATACTGGGCGGCAACGTACAGAATGCGTGGGGCTTACAGGTAATTGCGATCATTTGGACCTCCTTTCCGAATTGATTGGAATGCCCCTGGGCCATCCACTGCCCATTTTGCGCTTCCCAGGGTGAGCCCCGGATTTGGACGAACATAAGACCTCCCATGAAGGCAAGCGAAGGAACAACCGTCATAATAATCCAGACGAGACGGCCAGTGAGGATGGAATTGAAGAAACGAACGAACAGCAAGAACACTGCGGCCGAGAATATGGTCGTGCCAACCCTTCCCCAGTTAATTGGAGCTCGGTAGGGGATCGGGATTGGTGTGTGGTGGGAGAGTTGTTCGGCGAGGGGGGCTGGGTCAAAACCGCTAGAGAAATCATACTTGGCGGGGTCAGTCTTTCCGCTGGCGGGTTTCCTGGGTCCTTCGGCGGCAGGATAGACAGATACTGCCGGGGCAGACATGAGATTCAACTGGATAATGGTGTAAATGGATGCTTGTCTCTCGGGTGGTTTCATCGGACATGGGCTTACCCTCTGGAACACAGCCTGAGCGTCATCAAAGTCTATAGTGGCGAAGAAGTGGGAGTTTCTGTGTTCTGCAGGGGCCTTGGCCCATGCCTTTGCCACGGTATCCCATGAAGGACCGAATTCCCTAAATTATAAAATTAGTGGATAGAGTGGAGGCTTAGGTATCGGCACACACCTGCAAGGATTACACCTCCTCCGTTTGTCCATAGCCGTAAACTGGATAGCGGCTGACCATGTTCTCTTGGGGTGTGTGAGCAGGCCGAGTATGCTCTCGTCCAGCCTGATCACGCCATTGCCTGCAGCTGCGAGTTTTACGAGTTTGTCATGCTCGGCTTCGAGGGCCGCTGAGACGAGACTCAGCGGGAGGAGGAGGAGAGCGAGGATTGGAGTCCACAGCATCCTGGGTTGGATGTGGTTGACGAGATATACGCGACGTGTCTGGTGACGAAAAAGGAAATACGGAGAATCGCATCCCGGATCGTGGGCGGAATACACTCCTTCCTCAAAATATCCCGACGACCGACGACGGTCACAGCGACGGACACACAGCAGTCAAGCTGGGAGGTCAGAAAACATCCCCAGGTCCACACATTCCGTCGGCACCCCACTCGACGCTGGGCGGAATACGAACAACGCGACATGTCTCACGCTTTGCTCTTGAGATTGTTCCTCGCACCTTCATTCTTCAACGTCCACGTCGCGCTCCAATATCTGGCCTTGTACTCTGAAAACATCGGTATAACCTATTATCTCACCAGGAGACTCAATGAGATAGATCCTCGCGAGTTGCGTGATGTCTGGGGATTCATATGGTGAACCCGAGCGTTCGTCTTTTCAGTCGAGGACCTCGTATTTATCATGATCCGGCTTCCTAGCCATCTCCTTGTCACCAGACCGTCTAAATCCCGTGCTCTCGAGTGTTTCGTGGTCGATGTGGCCCAACGGTCGACGCATATAGCGATGCTAGTACGTCCGATCATCTGATTCGCGGGTTGTGTACGTCTAAGGATTCCCATTCAGACCTTGTGGTTTATGCAAGCGTCCTTAAAGGACCTCTTCGTCGACCCTACCTCGCAATCCTTTTACGTGTGTCAACGGGTCCTCACACAATGTCACGAAATCATCTTCGGAGATCTTCCGACCCCAGCATCATCACCCTATGCCACCCTACAAGTCCCTTTCCAATCACGATTTACACGCAAGAAAGTCAGGCCACTTGTTCAACCCGCTCTTGTTGGGTTGGCTATGGTTTTGGCCGGCGCCTCTGGCCTCCCTCAGTTGACATCCATAATGGGCCAAGTTGCCATCGAGCAGGGTCGAGTGGTGGAGGAAGGGCCAGAGATCTCTGGCTTAGAGCGCGAACTCGGCCAGGCGCCCGTGACCATATCTAATACTATGAATGACGACGAGGACGACGATGTGCAGCCACTTCCCGATAGTCCACAGGAGGAGGAACCTGTCCTCGATACCAGTGTAGCAAAGTTCTCACGGAGAACAACCATTGGACCATCACAAACGACACCTGCTCTTCCAGCGCACCTCGTCGTGAAACCGAGGCTCTCTTACGACCCGTTTGGTCAGGAAGACTCACAACCTACAAACAGCCCCTCTCATTCCACCCCCTCCCTGCTCCCCGCCAGGAAACATCGCCCGAATGTCCCCAGTCAAGCTGAGGCTCTCTTGCAACGGTACGATCAAAAATCCCAGATGCACCTGTTGCGTAGTCACTTCTGTCGATCTGAGGTGAGGTCGAAAAGCATTCGGTGCTTCCCTTGACCTAACAGAGTATCCAGGTTCAATTTTTACTCACGCTAGAAAACATCTCAAACCGACTATTAATTATCCCTAAACCCGCACGGGTAAGTGCGTTAAGGGCAGAGCTCACCGCTCTTAACCACATGCTCCCTGCAGAAGTGAGTGGAAACTTCTGCGATCAAAAAAGTTATCTCACCCCTGCTCTAGGTGTGTGTACCGTTATGGTGTATATCTTCTGACGTACCGCAGGGTCCAAACGACATCCCTCAGGCACACCATCGGATCGTCCGAATACCGCCAGGTGAAAGTGTCGTCCTGAATTCAGCCGAGCGCGCACCCTACCTCCTCGTGTTGGAGATTTTACACGGCGACCTTGACTTCAGCACAACCAAGAGAAGTAATAAGGAAATTCTACGCAAGATCGTCCTCAAGGAATCTGAGCGGAAGGGTGCTTCGAAAGATATCGTCGCCTTTAACGCGACCTCAACAACAACTCCAGCGGTCGCCGCGGAGAAAGCTAAATCCAAGGATCCCGGGGGTGCTGGGGTGAGCAGATCCGAAGCTATCCTCGACGCATCAGACGAGCAACCCTCTCCGCCTGTGCTTGGGATCGTCGTGCCTCCAACCCCCCTCAGTTCAACCATCCTTCCCCCCGAAGTGGACGAAGAAATGGACCTTGTCGAACAATTATATGGGCCGAACGAATCCATCAGGTCAAGGCCAATGGATTTATCAGAGTCCCTTGTCCGTCCACCTGCCCCCAAGAACAGAGACTTGGATTTGGTAGCCTGGTCAAGATCCTCATCAACCCCGGTGACAGCATTCCCCACCGACCTCTCCTCTCACAACATCGACGCAATGCCCACATCACTTCAATCCTCCTTCCCTCCGAGTACCGACCTTCTTGTATCTTCCGCAACTAACGGTGGTGATGATCTCACCCTTGATGACTACTCGGAAAGGATGAGGACTGCCGCTGTCATGCTTGCCCAGTTGAACGCCAACCTTGCCCGTGAAACGGCACGTGCCGGTGACAGTTCGCCCCAACCTCCGAGGCGATGGCTCCCGGGTCCTCCGGCCGAAGGGGCGGAATCATCAAGCTCGAACTTCGCGTCAGCCCCGGAGCACCAACCCTCCACGAGGCTACGTCTACAATACGCAGAGGCTACGGCGATCAGAGAGCGCATCATGAAGGAGATGTTGTCGCTGGAGGAACAGAGGATGCAACGAATGAAGGAAGGCGGGAGCCCTGGTGAGATACTCAAGCTCGGGATGGGCTCACCAAATAGTGCAGAAGATGAGAGCATCATCAGGAAGGAACTTAACAAAGCAGATCCATCCGCTATCGTGTTCAGTGAATCGTGGGCAAACAAGAAGGTACGGTTGACGTTCGTGACTTGGTTCATTCCCCTGAAACTCTCTGTAGAGTCGAATCCGGCAGGATTCGCCGTATGGTCATTTGGGTACGACTTCGTACTTCTGGCCACCTCGCACCGCTAAATTTCGTACTCAGCGAACTGGGATTGTGTGTCCGTGATCGTTAAGACCGGTGGCGATTTACGGCAAGAGCAGCTCGCAGTCCAACTAATCCAGGAGTTTGAACGGATTTGGAGAGAGGAGAACGTTCAGTGTTGGGTCCGATAGTGGGTGCCTAAGATCTATGCGAGGACCAAATCATTAATCTTGATTCAGTTTCCGGATTCTCATCACTGGCGGCTCATCTGGCTTGGTGGAGACAATCACTGACGCCGTTTCCATTCACTCAATCAAGAAGGCCGAGTATGCTAAACGGCTCGCTCAAGGACAGTTAGGGCACGTCACCTTGTTGGACCATTTCATATCCGTAAGACGCCCTCTCATGTATGAGTTCCAAGCCCTAACCGACCACCCTCAAGTCCTATGGTGATCCATCCTCTGCGAAATTCACGAGGGCTCAGCGGAATTTCGCTAAGTCGCTCGCTGGTAGGGTTCCCCTCGTCCGAAGAGGATGTGTCGCTGACTCTCGCTACGGTCAGGCTATTCCTTGATCACCTACCTATTACAGATCAAGGATCGACACAACGGAAACATCCTGTTGGATCGGGCAGGTCACCTGGTACATATTGACTTTGGGTTCATGTTGTCGAACTCCCCCGGGAATATTGGATTCGAAGCCGCCCCTTTTAAACTCCCATTGGAGTATGTGGAGGTACTCGGAGGTGTGGATAGTGATCATTATAGAGAGTTCAGGAGGCTGTTCAAGGATGGGTTCGAGGCTGCGCGGAAGCATTGTGATCGGATAGTCAGTGAGTAGAAGATTTTCCCCAAGGGTGACTTCCCGGCCGACCGACATTTGTGTTTCAGCCATGGTTGAACTGATGCAGAAAGGTACCCTCCCTACCAAAAGAATATACCAGCCGACAGTCTCTGACGACCATTCTAGATTCTTCTATGCCGTGTTTCGCTGCCCTAGGAGAGCAAACCGCCACCCAACTGCGTGAAAGGTTCCAACAGGGCCTTACACATTCTTTTGTGGCCGAGCATGTCGATAGACTTATAGAGGCCTCGTTGGGATCGAGCTGGACGCGCCTTTATGACTCAGTAAGTCTCCTACAGCTTCATTACAAGTGCTTACACTAACATCATATCGTAAAGTATCAATACTATTCGCAGTCTATCCTTTAAATCCCTTGTTCATCTCTTCCACTTCACATTCGTCCTCATCGTGCGTATAACGTTATGCGTAAGAGATCCTGAAATGGGGGACTTACCCAACACACAATAAGTAGTACAATCCACTGTATTCCGGTGGAGGAGAGAGGGGGAGGGCAGTCAAGTTGTAGTATGATGAATGTACACTGATTGCCACCGACATAGCCCGAATCTAAGCGAGCAGGATAGTACAATACATAGAAGAGAGGCGACGACTCACAAAGTACCTAGCGATAAGGATACAATGATTTAGCTTGGCGACGGGGGATGTTTGAACGCGAATATTACCAAGAAATAAAGCAACGCGAGGATATGAGCGGTTCAGGATATACGGAGAGGCGGAGACTGGATAGCGAGAGCAGCGACGCAGCAAAACGACATAGAAAATACGGCATATATGAATTAGAGTCATAAGGGTTTTAGATGGTCAGAGTGGAGGTATGGGGGGGGGGAGAGTTGTAGAACCCCACTGACAATCCTGAGCGAGACCAACGAAGGTCCCATATGATCGAAATATACGAAAGTAAACGGGAAAGGGTGTGCGTAGCAACATATAGAATGGAAACGAATTTCGAGAGGAAAGTTCAAGCACAGAGAACCAAACTGCCATGGGGATAACAGTGGCGAGCCACCGAACGAACGATCACCGTAGCCTGGAAAAACGTTTGGAAGCCGAGGGTCGCTGATGGATAGTCGATACTGGGATGGGAGTCTCCAGGTCAGACTTGTCTTCCGGTTCGTCGAACGTCACTCCGGGTCTACGCCTCCTGCCCGTACCACGGTCATGGAAATCTGTCTCCTCTTGATTTCTCCACTCCTGAGCCGCTTCCAAGGGGTCTCTGAGCGGTGGATAAAATCCAGAAGTTGCTGAACTGCGGACAGACTCATCCGGGGTACTCAAAGAGACCTGTGTTGGAAAGAAGTTAGCAACAGTGTTCATACAAACGATTTGAGAGTTGCCTCACCATCGTGCCGTCCAATGCGTCCATGGAAGCGGTGGACATGGTTCGGTGTCTCTTGGAGAGCAGCTTCCACGGATGGAAGCCCCTGGGTTGCGCGTTACCACCCTTGACTTCCTGATTATTCTGCGTTTCCCTACTCCGCTGCGTGCCATACGAGCCGTATGTGGCATTGGTGGAGTAGGAGTTCTGCTGCCCGTGTGAAGGTAACGCTGTGCCGGGTAACTCTACAACCTTCGTCGTGTTTGATCCGGGAGATTTCAGGCCTCCAAGCTCAATAGGACGTTTCGCAGTACTCGAATTCCTCCTCAACTTCGCCGGACGTTGTTCGGGCTGCGAAGGTGCGGAGGCGGAGGGAGGGTCTCTGGTCTTGGATGGGTTTGAAATTGACCTGAAGAGGCTGAGTAACCCCCCTCCCTTCTTCTTTGAGTCCTGACCCGTCGAGTGGGTGGAAGGCGGTCGGCTCGACGTTTTAGCCGTCAGAGTTTGAGTCGAGGCGGATTTCAGCTGCTGAGGCTCTTGAGCAGGCGTAGAGGGCGGCAACTGGTCTTTCGTGGGAGCTGGTGTAGAAAGGTGTCCAGAAACAGCAACCCGGTTGGGAGGTAGCTGCGATATGTTGGGTGGTTCGGACGATGTTCGTGAATGGCCGGTGGTTTGGGGAGTGTTCCTCGATGAACGCCCCACAGTTCCTTGTTGGGTCTGAGATATGTATGTGTATGCAGGTGTCGCAGAGTTGGGTTGCTGTTGGTAGGGGTGCGTTGATGAGGAAGATCGTCCGTTGGTGTTGGTCGTAGGCGCCCCCCTGCTGTCGATACTTGGTGAGTGACGGTGCAAAGGACCCTCGTTGCTGTTAGATGCGGAAGGGGTTGTGTATTGCCCACCCCGGTCCCTGCGAGAGGCCCTGTCACGGTCACGATCCCGTTCGCGTTCTCGGTCTCTGTCGCGGTCGCGGTCGCGTTCACGGTCACGATCACGCTCGCGATGCCTGGGGTCGTATTCAATCGTGTCCTGGCTCGTGGTCCTCTTCCGTTCGTGACGCTCGGTAGGGTATGCCTGGTTTGAAGGCTTGGACAAAGAATACCCCGAACCATGGGGATCTTGTTGCTGGGTTGACCTCGAGGAAGGCAACTGATAAGGGTGATTCTGTACGGTACCCCTCGAAGCGGTAACTGGATCAGTACTCGACCGAACAGGGGGTTGAACGAGTTGTTCCCTCGAAGAACCAGAACCAGAGCCCATGACCTGCTCTTGGGAGTAGGAATACGATTTCAACTTTCCGTATCCCTTTTCATAGGTTCTTGGGTCCGCAATCGTGTCCACAGTTCCCGTAGAACCCTTGCCGACAGCATTGGATCCCGAATGGGGATAGAGCTGATCGTCTTTCCTTGCGGGGGAATAGCTGTGTGTTGATTTTCCATCCTTCAATGTCACCCGTGAGGAATTGACCAGCGGGGTGGACATCATCACCGTCGAGGAACTAGACGGTGTATCTGGTCCATCCTGCTGGATCCTTGCATCATGCTTCCCAGTCTTCATGATTGGAGATGGTTGATTGCTGTGATTCGGAACTGTTAAGTAGGACCCTGTCGGAGAGGGTTTAGGAGATGGACGCTGAGACGAAGGTTGCGAACTGGGACCGTTAGAGGACTGGTGCGGAGTAGATCTGCGCCCGAGGGACGGAACTTGCAACGATTGATGTTGGGATGTGATGTCCTCTCCAGAAACAGGCTGTGGCTGTGGATCGTGGTCCTGGCTCGGTTGCTCCCACTGCGGACTGGGTGACATGCCGGGTGACGCGGTTGTGGAACTGATGACATTCTCCTCGAAGGAGCCTGGGATGTGGGGTGTTGCAGATATGGTGGTCACGAGGGGAGTCGCTAGCAATGGTGAATCCTTTGCCGTCAAGACCGCTTGTTCGCTGTCCATTGTATGGGATGGAGGTGAATCTTTCTCCTTCTTCCTCTTCCTCTCCTTCCTCTCCTTCTCCCGATCCCTCCCCGACCTCTCGCCATGTTTCCCAACAGTCGCGTACCCAGCAGGATAAATATCGCTGACAGATAAACCAGGATGCGAACCGTTTGAAGTAATAGATGTAGGTTGCTGCTCCGCGCCAAGGACTCCAGTCGTGGTCGTGACCACTGGGGGAGATGTGGGAAATGAGCCATTGACCGAGGCGGACTGAGGCTGAGGGGGAGGAACTGGGATTGGCACCACGCTATCTCGTTTCGAGCGCTGTACGTAAGGCGCGGGGGTGGTGTGACTGTGAGACTGGATCGGAGCGGAAGCCGGAACATTGGAAATTGGGGTAGCGTATTCCACAGTGCCGTCAGGAAAGATGTTATGCAAGGGCACAGGCTTTCGCTTCGACTTGATTGTCCCGGATACAGAACCTGTTTGACTAGCGACAATGGAATCCCTCGATCGGTTTCGCCCGGAATAAGTGTCCTTCGGATACAAAGTCGAGGAACGACTGGAATCATGGACGTTCGCCTGTACCGGCGGTGGGCCCCGGATAGTATCCGTTGAATGCGTTCGTGGATCCTGTGTACTTCCAAGTCCAGACCGCAAGCTCTGTTCCGGAAATAATCCTTGAGAGGAACCCACAAGAGGCGTGGTATGGGAACGATGTACTGCAAGGCCCGACCGACTAGGGGTAAATGTACCAATCACTGGGACAGTCTGGGAACGCAACGGCCCGTAGGGGTCATGTCCATTGACGGAAGGCCGAGAAGAGGATACGGTTGGTTGAGCAGAATGAGAACGGTGATGTTTCTTCGCAAAAGATTCCAAAGCATTGAGAGTACGCGCTGTGACACCTGGTGGCTTGTTGGACGAGTCGTGAGAAAGAGGGGGGTCGGAAGGGCCCTGCCCTGCCTGGATGGAGATTACGTGTGGGGGAGGTAACGCAGTTTCTGGAAGAGGAGAGAATAGATAACTGGCTGGCGTTGGCATAATCGGGGATCCAATGACTGGCTTTGACCCTTTCTTAAACCACCCAGCCAACGACATCCTGGACTGGAAGGAAAATCAATCAGCTATAATGCAAAACAAGAGCCGTAGTATGTACCTCTTTCTTGGGTTTCGACGGAGCGAGAGTCTCTTGTGAGCTATCTCCACGATTGGCCCGCTGTGACCATGTCAACCAATGAGCAGGCAAGGTGGTTGGGAAGACGCACAAGGCCACGATTCTCTCGTTCGGTATCACTACCAGATGTCAAGGCTTCTTGACCAGCCTTAGTCTTCTCTTTGCTCTTTGTCCGCTGCGGCAGCCAAACGGGTGCGACTAGGGGCGCTGGCGGGGGGCTGTATTTAGTGGTCGCTGCGGGGGTAGCCAAGCCACGGCCTTGTTCGGCGTATTGGGGAACGGAGGGAGGTTGCGCTGGTGGATGAGCGGGAAGGATTGTTGGACGGTTACTTTCACTCTGCCGTGGAGACTAGCGTTGGGGGGTCAAAAAGCGTCAGGTCGGGGTGGAGAGGGAGAGATTAAAAACGCTATTCACCTTCAAGGTCATTGCATCGTCTTCTGTGGGATGGCGCCGATGGCTGGAAGGTTTTGGTGGCACACCGTTTTCATCCTGTCGCTCTTTAAAGTCTCTACCGAGGGTTGCGGAGTGATAGATCTGTTGCCGTGAATCATAGGGATCTCTGCTGGCCTCCCTCAAGGTCTTCCTGGCGTGGGTATCAGATGGCCAGTCCCGTTCGCGACCTCGATAGGTGTCCCTATCTTTGTCCTTGCTCTTGGATGACCTGCGAACGGTGGGATCCGTGGACTTGCCGACCGGGGGTAGCCAACCATTGTATGGCATAGCGAGGGCAACATTTGGTGACATGGGTGAAGCAAACTGATTAAATGAACTCTTTGGTGTCTTTGGCTTGAACGATTTGGGTTCAGGATGCCGAGATGAACTGGAACGAGGATCTTCAGAGTCGTGGCCGGATGACGTCGGGTAGTTAGCCCGGGAGGATGAGGAGGGTTTGTGGACATATTCTGAAGACGAAGATGGATGGTGCTGGGTAGATTTGGGGGCGGAGGTCTTGATCGTTCGCGACGGGTCGGGGAGAATGCTTGCTCTGGAGACTCTGCGTGCTGGGTCAGATGGCTTTTTCTGGCGAGTGGTCGTGTGGAGCATTGGGGGCTCTTGGGTGGGTTGGGGGGACCATGGAAGTTTGTAGTCGACCTGGCTTGATGCAGGCCGACCACTACCCATGCTCTGGCGGGGACCAAACAGGCTGTTGGGGACGTTGAAGGTGGACGCAGCTGGCCCTGAGCCGGAATTTCAGACTGCCGAAGAGAAGAGCCGACTCGTGAACGACAGCGTGGTGTTGGCCAGGCAGCGGCAAAGAGAGCACACCCTCGCGAATTGCCGAACGGGCGTCGAACGAACAAAGGAGACAAAAACATATATACGCTTATCGTGCTTACAGGCGCGACGGTGGGTACAAAGCGGTGGGTACAGAAGAGGGACAAAAGCCCATCCGGGCGTAGATACAAGCGGAAGAAAATGTCTGCCGATCATGCCAGAGCCGTGGGGTGCTGCTGACCCGACACAGCCCAACCAAGGCATGTTCGCCACCGTCATCAGCCCCGCAGGAAGTATGGACAATACAGACCAGGACGGCCCGCGGCCAGCACTGCAAGAGACTGATGCCTGCTCTTACACGATTTTGACTCATTACCGACAGTGGGGCAGCTGCAAGGCTGGTGGAGAACACGAAGCTCTCCCTGTCGAGACAATTTAAGGATCGTGTATGCGTCGTTTTCAGACGAGAAAAAGCGCAGAAAAAGATGAGGAAAACCGCAAGAATTTCGTTGTTGCTGGTCGTTGTTGGGAGAGAGAGTGCTTAGTCAGATGTGCCTGATTGGGAGAAAGCGCGTGCTGCCTATCTGTCCCAGCTTCGTCCAGTGTCTCCTTCCCCCACATTTCTCTCCCACCTCTCACGCGCAACAGCGCCAAAACCCCTTTAACCACCTCGAGACCGTAGTAAGCCATGGTCAAGGTTTGCTCTCGTCGCCCTAGTCGCCCGCCGTTATATCTGAATCTAAACCACAGGCCGAGGGTATTGAAATCACCGACGACAAGGCAAACGATCCACACAACCCTCCCATGGAAACTGAGGAGATCGTATCTGTCCTCGACCGTGAGTTTCGTGTTGGCTGTCCCCGCCACACCTCTCCCATATCACTTACCCTCTCTCTCGTCCTCCAGATGAAGCTTTTGCCGCCAAACACATGCCTGATCTGGGTCATGACGTTAAGGAGTTTCAGGTCTTTCACTGGAAGCTCCAGGGCTGGAAGAAACTCGAGAAGAAGCTAACCAGCCCAGAGTTTGATTGCGGGGGGCATAAATGGCATGTTCTCCCTGGCCATCGCCGTGTCTCTTACTTGCGTAATCTGAATATCTACTCAGGCGGATACTTCTCTTCCCGTTCGGCAATTCCAACGCTCCTCCGAATGATACTGTCTCCGTCTATCTCGATTACGCCAACCCCAAGGGCGTAAAAGAGGGCTGGCACGCTTGCGCCCAATTCGCATTGGTCATCTCGAACCCCCATGATCCTACCATCTACACCGTCAGCCGTACGCAGTTCATGACTCAAGACATCCTCCCTCCTTTTTTAACCCCCTCCCCCCTAGATGCACATCACCGGTTCATCGCTGAAGAGTGCGACTGGGGTTTTACCCGTTTCAGCGAGCTGCGCAAACTGTTCCACCCTCAACCCGGCCATAATCGCCCAACGATTGAGGAGGATTCTGCCATGGTCTCGGTCTACGTGAGAGTCTTGGAGGATCCGACTGGTGTGCTATGGCATAACTTTGTCAAGTAAGCCGGTCCTTACTGTCCACTCCCCCAAGGATCTAAGCGCTTCTTCCAGCTACGATTCAAAGAAAGAGACGGGATATGTCGGACTGAAAAACCAGGGCGCTACATGTTATATGAACTCCCTACTGCAGTCTCTATTCTGCACCCACTACTTCCGAAAGGTACGGAGCCATTTATTCCCCTGGTCCCTACCTGTTCTGAAACATTACCGCCCAGGCTGTTTACCAAATCCCGACGGAAGACGAACACCCGACAGAGAGCGTCCCACTGGCACTTCAACGTGTATTCTACCACCTACAGACTTCCGATCAACCCGTTGGTTAGTACAGCCTTTAACACTGACAAATCGGATCACCGAACTGACTCTCACCATCCAATCAGGCACAACGGAGTTGACCAAGTCTTTCGGGTGGAAGTCCCTCGACTCGTTCTTACAGCATGATGTGCAAGAATTCAACAGAGTATTGCAAGACAAGCTAGAGTCCAAGATGAAGGTTTGTGGCCTGATTTTGCCCCATTTTTGCACCAAGTAATTTTCTGTGTCTCAGGGTACACGCGCTGAGGGTGCCATCGCAAAACTCTTTGTCGGAAAGATGAAAAGTTACATCAAATGCGTCAACGTCAATTACGAGTCATCTAGAATAGAGGAATTTAATGGTAAGAAACGACACGCAACCCCGAGAATGCTAGGGCCCCAAGGACATCGCCTAACTCGATCCGTTGCGTAGATATCCAATTGAACGTCAAGGGAATGAAAACGTTATACGACTCTTTCCGGGATTATGTCGCTGTAGAAACGCTGGAAGGAGAAAACAAGTACCAGGCTGAAGGGTTCGGGCTGCAGGATGCTCGTAAGGGTATTATCTTTCAGTCACTTCCACCAGTGTTGCACTTGCAACTGAAGCGCTACGAATACGACATGCAACGCGACGCCATGGTCAAGGTACGGGTTCCTCAAATCTCCAACGGATTCTTGGCATGATTCTAACGCCACCCCAAAGATCAATGATCGTTTCGAATTTCCTTTCGAAATTGACCTTGACGAATTCCTCGACGAGGCGGCTGACAGGTCCAAACCCTGGAAGTACAAGCTCCACGGTGTCCTCGTACACTCCGGTGACCTCCATGGCGGGCACTACTTCGCTCTCATCAAACCAGATCGGGATACCCGGTGGCTCAAATTCGACGACGACCGGGTGACGCCTGTGACAGACCGGGAGGTTTTGGAGGAGAACTATGGTGGAGAACCACTGAATGGTGTTGTCCCTCAAACACAGAGGAATCAGGTTAGGGCAATGAAGAGGTTCACGAACGCCTACATGCTGGTGTACATCCGCGACACGGCGATCGATGAGGTCCTAGCCCCATTCACCGAGGAAGATACTCCTCCGCACTTGAGTAAGTTGGTGTTGTGTTGATGATCGAAGATTTTTGACTCATCCATCTCCCAGAACGAAGATTGGACGAGGAGCGTGTCCAGATGGAGGCTAAGAAGAAGGAGAGGGAGGAACAACACTTGTTCCTGACGGCCAAAGTCATAACCGATGAGAGCTTTTCTCGCCACGAAGGCTTCGACCTCGCTGTTTTTGACGAGAGGAATTGGCCTCTCTCTGACCTCCCAACATTCCGTGTCCTCAAGCAGGAGACGTATAGCGTATTCAAGTCGAGAGTCGCCCAACACTTCAGTTACCCCGAGAGCCAGATCCGATTATGGGTACTAGTCAATCGCCAGAACAAAACCGTGCGACCAGATACGCACATCCCTGAGAACGAGCCTTCATTAAGTATGTTGTGCAGGTGCCATGCAGACCATATCTGACGATATACTCTAGCGGTCGAGGTGATTCGCAACAACATGGCCGTGCGGCAACAAAGTGATCTTCGATTGTATCTCGATATCCTCCCGGATCCTTCTAAGGTGGATCGTTGCTCCAATTTGCCTGAAATGCTACGTTGCTCACATTCGTCCACAAAGAAAACCCAACTGGATGCTGGGGCAATCATGGTCTTCCTCAAGCATTTCGATACCACGAGGCAATCACTCTTTGGGATTGGCAAGGCCCACATGCCAAGGACGAGCAAAGTGAGCGACCTTATCCCGATCATCAACGAGAGGATGAGGTGGGCATCCGGGACACCACTGAAGCTCTATGAGGTAACGAGCAGCGCGTTTTCACCACTACGACGCGCTAAGTTGTTATTTTCCCCAGGAAATCAAACCTGGCATGATCGAGCTCATGAAGCCGAAATACACCTTCACCCAGAGTGAAATCCAAGACGGAGATATCATCTGCTTCCAGGTTGATATCTCCGATAAGGAAGTTCACGACCTCGAGTCCCAGGGATTGTACTCGAATCCGCAACAGTTTTACGATTTCCTGCAGAACCGGGTGATGGTGTTATTCAGGCCCAAATTCGACGAGCCAGATACTGACCAACCGGAATTCAGTCTGGTACTGAGTAAGAAGCAGAACTATGACGCTGTGGGTTACTGCGTCTTCATCAACTTAATGCCATGTGAACATTTTCTGACCCGTTTTTATCAGATGGCTGCAAAGGTCGGAGAACACCTCAAGCATGAACCGATAAAACTAAGGTTCACCACCACTCACGCCGCCAATGGCACAGCCAAATCTATCCTCAAACGCTCGCTAAACCAAAGCATCGCTGAGATCATCTCCCCTTCCTACGTCACCCCATCCACAACCGTCATCCTTTACGAAAGGCTTGACGTAAGCATTGTCGAGCTCGAGACCAAACGGAGTCTTAAGGTTGTCTGGACTGGTATCCACAATAGGGAGGAGTCAACACACCCGTTCTTGTTGCCCAAGACTAGTATGGTGCATGACCTAACCGAGCACCTATCGAAGCAGGTGCAACTGACACCAACTGGTACCGGCAGGATCAGGGTGTTTGAAGTGGCGAAGGACGGGAGGACACAGAAGGAGTTCACTGGACCCGAGATGATTGGGAATATCCCTGATCCCGTTGAACTGTTCGCGGAGGAGATTCCACGAGAGGAGTTGGAGGCTGAGGACCACGACAAAATCATCAGCGCATTCCACTTTACCAGGGACGTTGCAAGAACGCACGGAGTCCCTTTCAAGTTTGTGGTCAAACCTGTAAGCGTTGAACTATCCACCACTACAATCAACTCCCGCTGACAGTTTACATCGCATCTAAGGGCGAACGATTCTCGGAGACGAAGAAGCGTCTGCAACATCGCCTTGGGGTCTCAGATAAGGACTTCTCACGGTTCAAGTTCGCTCTGATACAGATGGCCACGTTCAAACAGCCATCGTACATCGAGGATGGTCTGTGCTCCTTATTTTTTAATTTGGGATCATAATTGACCTACGGTCCTCAGATGACAACATCTACGAACATAAGTTCGCTCCGGAGGACTGCCTTGGCTTGGACCATGTAGACAAGTCAGGAAAAGCCCGGGGAGGTGCTGGTGAGAAGGCTATCTTTATCAGAGGATGAAAGGATTCCTCTTGCGTGACAGCATACTTCAACGTCCTACATTCCGCACATGCTATATTGTATTCGTTCTTACTCAGTGAGGGATTTTCTTCGCTATCGTCGCATACTCCTTGTACTCCCCCGCACCCCACCTTTGTTACCTCCTTCCCCTGTCTTGCGCGTACCTCCAACCCCCTTCCCCCCTTTCTCAGTTCATTGTAATTCTGACCTTCAACAATCTCAAGTATCTGAAACCTCTTTCCCAAAGCAACTCGAATAAGCGGATGGTATATAGAATATGTACGCTATACAGAATACGTTTTGGATGGTTGAATGGAAAGCGTACGACCCTCAGGAAATAAATAAAGGATTAACTGCCTATTTTCTCTTCTTGCCCTTCTTTCCAGACTATCGAAATGACCCACATCAGAGGTGAGAATCGCGAGAATGGAGGATACACATACCTTTGAAGGAGTTGAAGGAGTGTTAGGGGCAGATTCAGTGTCGCTTGTAGGATGCAAACTGCCGTTTGCAGAAAGCAGCGGGGTGGATGGAGTTCCAGGGGTGGCCGGGCTGGCTGGAGAGAAGTTGAGGAGAGGTGTGCTCGGGGTGGCAGGAGTTTGTGGTGGCGGGCCGACTTGAAAGCTGGGAATGGTGACTCTCGACAAATCTTTGCCCTTCTTCCCGTAGATCAGTTCTGTCCAGCCAAATCGAAATCAGTGATGTGTTCCCCAAACGAAAGACTGGGAACCAAATAAGCATGGATATATGCTCACCTTTTTCCGCTCGGAGTTTGTTGGTAGAGTCAAACATAGTGCGCATCTTCTCGTTGGCGATGACCTCGTTGGCGGTAGGGAAAATGAGGGATCCCCAACCCTCCACAAAAGTGTTGGCTTCCGCACATACTTCCCTCACCTCGCCTTCCAACTCCCTCTCGGCCGCCAAAAGACTGTTCCACAAATCATCTCCGACTAAACCCTTCTGTAGAAGGTTCTGGAGCGCAGGTTTGTCCTCCCGGAAACGAACGGCCCGATAGACGTCCGCAATGGCACGCCGCACGAGCGCGGCTTTCAGGGTAACTTCCGGTGCTGGAGGGTCCTGCTGCAAAAGGGTGACGTAGGCATCCCGTTCCGGATGTGACTCGTAATACGGGTCGACATTCTTTCCTGTAAGTGAACAAGTAGAAGTGCAAAGAGTTCAAAATGTTAGATCGAAGCCTCCCCAATACGCAAACACAACAGGTGTGGACTTGCCAGCGATGTGCCTCCTGTACAGGACGCTGAAGACGTATAAACCGCCAAAGATGACAATCAGGTAGGCTATGGGGATGATGACTGAAGTCATGCCCGCAGGGTTACGTGAGGGTGGTATGTCGAGGTTTGAGACAAGATGGATGAGCTGGCCGAAATTCCTAAGAACACGTGGACTTGTTTCATGTTTCCATCACCGGCGCTTACCCTCGCTTACCTCGCTTTCTCGATCATTCACTGGCTCGGAGACACCAAGTTGTCACAGTGTTGTGCTGTAAGCTGTTAGATGATCATACGGTACGTCTCGCAGCACGCTATTGCGGATGATGTGCAATACTTGGCTCGCTCAGGTCTCCTTGCGTGAGGTGGCCACTCGTGTCCCGCAGGAACGTAGCTTTCAGAAACCGGAGCTGAACCGAAGAGCACTGCTTCCGGTGATGATCACCGGGTAAGTTTTCCGTGTCCGTTGTTTTGAACAAGCCCCCGGAAGTCACCCACCAAGAATTCCTGGATCTTGCCAACGTTCCGCGGAGCATATCTCTCTCGGAACTTACGTCTATTCCAGAGGACCACTTCTCCGCACACCCTCACTAGAACAGAGAGGGGGTGTTGATTTCATCCAAAGCTGGATTAGTATGTGTTGTCCCGCGATTGAGAGCTCGAGTGATTACCCTGTCTCTTCCTGTTTCACCGGTTCAATTCCCACTGTGATTAGCGTTCCCCGGGGTTTTCAAAAAGCTTTCTTTCCTTTTGCACGTTCCCCGTCGCTTGGGCTCCTCACCGGCCCGACGCTCGACCTTTTAAATGGTCCAGCAGTCCCAGAGCCAGGGTATCACTGCTCTCCTCTACCCACCATATATCAGAAGAGTATCGACCTTTCTCACGCGGAGCCTTTCCAGCGCCATGACCATTTTTTGTTATGGGATGACTATGTTCGCCTCTCCTACGTGCGAGCCGAGGCTACCGGAAAGCTGTGTGGTACGGGAACACCCGGTTAGTTTTTAGATCTGTCGTAACCCATGGCCGGTTGCAGACCTAACGGCTACAGGCATCCTCCACGTCTCTACGAGATACTTGGAGCTTTACACCGATAGGACCTTATTCATGGATTGCTCGGCCCCGACCCTATTGACGATACACCGCAGCCTTTACACCGGAACTCTCGCGATGCTCGCTCCTGGGAGACTCGATATCCTGGCCGCTTTGGACAAGGTCCTCCGCTTCGAAATACCGCGAGTCTCATGTTCCGCAGCCGAGTGATCAGGTCCTCACACAGAATCACAGCAGGAACTGCTTTTTGACGGAGCTCCACCACGGCCTAGGTGTGATCAACCTCGAGACAACGGCCACTTTGAAACCGGATGGATCTCTTGATTCGCGTACTCCGCATAGAGGGGCGGCGAAATTAGTTTCGTGATCAGGTTTGACGGTTCAACAGATCTCACCGCATCCTAAATCAGGCCCATCGCTCCTTCCGTTCCCTGTTTGAGACCGGTGTGGTGCTCAGGAGCTGCCGTGAGTCAATTAAATCGAGGTTTTCATCGTATGCATGAAGGTTCTATTTGTTCATTTAGTCGGTCTCTAACCCGACCCCCGATCCAGGGAGACGTTCCTGCGCCGATTGTGAGCGAGGAGAGGTGAAACGCGTACAAGCAGGCGTTGAAGACCTTCGAACTGCCGCAGGACCCGCCGAGGATCGAGCTGCGCGACGGCTGCTTATGTGAAGGGGCTGGACATCAACATGGCTATGGAGGAGTACTCTATCACACATCCACTTCATCCCTTCCTGCCTGACTCAATTGCCTCGAAGCTCTGAGGAACAATTTGCCATCAGACATCTTCTCATTCAAGTTGTGGCATCACTAGAAGCTGCGCGTATTCGGGCCCCGGCATGAGAATAATCACATCCTACATTTGAATATGGTTGCTAAATCTGCGCCAATCTACCACCTGCTGCCAGCACGGTGCAGCTAGCTTGAAGATCACATCAAACACTTGGAATTCGTATGGATTGTTTATTTGATCAGGCCGGATATCTGACACGCCATGTTATCGCTGCACGGGGATTCAAACGTTCAGGCCTAGGGCATGGGCACGCGGAGCAACAACGTCTGAGGCTCGGCAGGAAAAATGATAGGTTGAGGGAGTGAACTTCACTTGAACGTCAAACATTAATTAATAATGTCGTATAATGTAACAGGCGTAAGGCCTGAGTTCGAGCCTGTGGCCGGGGCTTGTGCGGTATAAACCACCAGATAGTAGACAGAATAATATAACATAAATACAATCCGATATCGTCTGAGTACATCCCGCAGCGACGTTCATGGTATGTATATCCTTGAAAACCCTTCCACCCTGGGACGGGGTCAGGCCTACCGCACACAAATTGGGTAAGGTCACGTAGCACGCACCGTCTGCGACAGCAGGGACAGTAGTGGTCTGATGCCGAGGACCGTGACGCGAGGTTCTCTCGACAATCGTCACACAACGCCAAGCACCTGTCGAAATGTTGTTGGTACACGACAATGCTGAGTTAAACGACCAACCCACCGACAAGGCCAACATATGACCTGCCTCGGTCTTGCTGTACAAATCACGCAATTCATCCTGCTCTCGTCCCAGCCCTCTTCTTCCGACAGTTCAGTCAACTGCCACCTTCGACGAAGATTCGACACTCCAGAGTGTAACGGGGGTTCCACATTCGGGGTCCCATGGTGTGCAGCATCCGTAACGAGCCTCTGGTACCGTCGCCTCGTCAAAGGGAATGAAGAAGGGTCAACCATATGCGCCAACAGAACCGGGACTGAACTGGTTGACGATTCGCCACTGGTGAGATTGTGGTACAGCTCCGCAGGGTGGTCGTCCTCTTCGTCATCGGATGATGAACGGCTACTCGATGATGTGCAAGAGCCATGGTCATATTCCTCCTCATCGTCTGAGATGGCCTCACCAAGGAGGAATCGGCGGTAGTCGTCTTCGTCCCCTTCCACAGAGGTCGTTTCGTCTGCAGCTTCTTCGCCGTCTGGGGCGCCCGGGGGGACAGGCCGTCGTAACCTCCTCCCGTGCCTGAAGAGAATCCACGTTCCTTTCATCACCCTTAACCAACCCTTAACATAGCGTTCCAGCTCCTTCGAAAATAATGATCGAGCTTCAAAACGATTTGGATCGTGGATTGAAATCGCCCTGACGTTCTTCACTTCATTGAGAAAACCCCGTTGTCGACCATGGACCAAATCGCCTGAAGAGGATATCCCAGCCCTATCGAGTTCCATTGCGGTCGGGTCGTTGGTGTCATTCCCGAGCCTTTGGGCTAACGTATCGAAGACAGTCACGTTCGCGACTTCGTTTCCCAAGCCTGCAACGCTCGTGGCTTCCAAACTTGCTGTCCCCATACGAGTTATCACAACGGAACAATCGTCTTCCCAACTTGGCATTAACGATCCGCTGCGACACAATATTGTTCGCGTTACCGCACCCTCGAGAAGAACCTGGGTGAGAGCATCGAGAGCGCAGACAAGGATCGTGGACGCAATCAAGAATGATTCCAACAGGACGGGGAAATAATTGAAGAGCGGGTATGATGCCGGAGACCTCCAGAAAACCGTGTGGAAGTGAATCATGGTGAGAGCTGTGCACATGGTGGTGGGAATAAGCCTCTGCCTCGACCAGGACTTCCTCATTCCGAGAAAATGAAGTATAGTTATCTGGAGAACTTAATCAGAATAAGGCAGGGGTGTACTCGCACCACACTGACCTGAAGTAGCGGGACTGCGATGGGAACCAGACTGTGTTTGGTAGGTCGCGACGCAAAATCACCCCCTCGAACGATATTGCTATCCGGGGAAGAGTACAGGTGAAGCAGGAATGCATATCCGAACTTCAAAATTTACTAATTGCTAATTATGAGATTAATGGAAAGTGCGTACCAGGTTAAACGGTGTACCGTCCCTGCCAAGTCCCTCCAGGCCAGAAGTAATGTGATTTACGCAGAGGGCAGTGCAGACGGCAATGAAGGTCGACCAACACACTTCTCCTGTCTCCAGACTGCCAACTCGCGTGTTGACGTTGTGAAGCCAGCCTTCATGTGTAGTTGGAAACACGTGAAACGCTTGGAGTACGATTACGATCCAGATGAAGAGAGACTTCAGGAGGAGATACAATGAGGGCAGGCGAACGATTGTGCGGGCCAGCGTTGAGGATAGATCAATTGGGAACAGCCTTGACCAAACGCGCCCCGCCCACGATCGGAGACCATAGGGGGTCCCATCGTCTCTGTTCCTATGTCGACGCGGTCCGAGCCGTGGTGGGCTGACTATCTCTTGTATCCTGTTCGAGACGAGAGCCTACAACAGTCATTAAGTTAAACTTGCCAATGGTCTGGTGTCATGGAACACACAAAAATCAAAAACCCAATGAAATATCCCGAGGTTAGAAACGTCCAGGGTACAGGCATTTGCTGAAACGGCTGGCGTTGCGGTCCAGCCGCTATTCCCTGTGTAGGTTGGGTGTGTGTGTCACGACCCAGGTGGTCCAATGATGTGGCTTGGTCAATGTGTCTGAGCCGAGCCATGAATGCGGATGCTGCCCGTGAGATGGGGCGGGGAATCGGGATAGAAAGGTTGCGCATCACAAACGAGATAGAGAACCAGCGGTGGTCGTCTACCACTCCAGTTGGTGGCGACATTGGGGCCGGGTGCAACTGGGCGCAAACTAGATCGGTCATCCGCCACCCCCTCACGTGGTACACAATGGCCTCATCACTTGGACGGCTTGCTCGATTCACACTATTCTCTGGCCCAAATTGCTCCCTTTGCGACGTTCGTTGCCCCTCCTTTGTCGCACGGGACTGAACGCCGATGACAAACTGTACCTCTGCAGGTTGCGAAGGAGGAACTGGCAAAGGTCAGGCAGACTCGGCAGTTCCAGCTGGAGACGATCAACATCCAGGACAAGGGGCAGGAGAAGTGGAAGAGGAAATACGTGTACTGGATTCCAGCCCTGCACATAGACGAGAGGGAGGTCGCGAAGGGTCGGTGGGACGCGTCACACGTCAACAAAGTCCTCGACCTGTGGGAGAAGGAACAGCAGCAGAAGATGGATGGCGAGGCTTAGACGATTCACAGCTATTCTTTGCGGACACTCGCGAGACTACAAGCTACTGGGACCATTGGATATACCCTGGCGCAATCTCATATCATCGTCTCGATGAACGACTCTTGGGGGAACCGGAGCGACCGGAGGGGGACAACGACCTCGGCTCCCAGCGGATGCCCGGGCCCCGTTGCTTTAACTGCGGTTCGACCGAACATCTCCTCTCATCCTGCCCTGACCCACGGAACCGTGCACTCATCGATTTATCTCGGCAGCTTTTTGCGTTTTTCGCCAATGATACTTCTCATAATTGGGGGCGGATTCACGAAGTGGAGGGGTGGAGATCGCGCCGGCTGGAATGGACCCGCATATACCGACCAGGAGAGATAACGGGTTCCCTGTTGAGAGACGCACTTGGGTCAAGGGACGCGGGGGGAGCTCCGAATATGCCGTGGCTAGAAAACATCTCCCTGTGGGGCTACCCACCCGGTTGGATATCCCACGAGAATCCAGTCGAACACGTCCGGAGAAGGGTCCTCGACGAGGATAACTCAGGCGGTGGTGACAAGGGGTCTGATGACTCTTGCCTTTTCGCGATTCTCAACGACGCTCCTGGGGATTCCGAAACTTTCCAGCTGGACAATTTGTTCCCCGTTGTCCCCCCAGGTCCTCCCTCAGATACGCGAACCCCTCGTCGTTGGGCAGCGTATCCTAATACCTACTTTCTTTCTGACATCTTACCTGTGTACACCGGGAGGGTATTGCCGCCCTTGGCGGAGGAGCCTCAGCCCGATGGGCGGCATGAGACCTGCCCGCTCCCTCCCCCTCCGGTTGATCCCCCTCCCCCGCTTCCACCTTTGCTTCCTTATGTCAATTCGTTTGAGGATGAGGTAGATATGGACCTGTCCGATTGATATCCGCCATGAAGCTGCAATCCGGCCTCGAGTTCAGAGGAGGGGAAGGTGCCTCTGAATGATTTACTATGAGCATACTTATCTCCTGGTGTCGTGTACGCGAGTGTCTTGGCATGTATACTTAATTTTATGCTGTTCCGACCCAAGCAACATTGCGTGTTGGGATAAGGCCGAACGGATCACTCGGAAAACCGCCCATTAAAATATTTCTTCTCCGGCCGGTTCTTCCCCACACCATGTCAATGCTCGCTCGTTCCTCCAGCTCGGCGCTCAAGACCTTTGCTCGTACTGGAACTCGGTTCCAGTCGAGGCAGGCTTCGACAAAGGTTCGCACCCAGCCAGTTAGGCAATAGTTGGGTTTCTGACAATACACATCAGTCTCTTCTCGATACTTTGAAGGAGCTCGTTCCCGAAAAGCAGGAGAAACTAAAGAGATTCGTATGTTCCTCATTGTGACGCGCTTCTTGGCCGTCCTCAAGCTCACAACGCGACCCACAGAAAGCCGAACATGGAAACACGGTCATCGGCGAAGTTAAGGTATACACCTTGACCTTTCGGGTTCGCATATGCACATGTTCTGAGATTACCCCAGGTTGAAAACCTCATTGGCGGTATGCGAGGCCTGAAGGCCCTTCTCTGGGAGGGCTCCGTCCTCGACCCGAACGAGGTTCGTGCATATACCATGCTGTCGGCAGCTCAATTCCTAACATCGATCACAAGGGTATCCGTTTCCACGGATTGTCCATCCCAGATTGCCAAAAACAACTCCCCGCTGCTATCGATGGCCAGGAAATTATCCCTGAGAGCATGTTCTGGCTCTTGCTCACAGGACAAGTTCCGACCCCAGAACAAGTCCGTTCCCTCTCCAATGAGCTTGCGGAACGTGGAGAACTTCCCGAGTTCGTCGAGAAACTGGTTGATTCGTACGCCCTGTCAAAGGTTCTTCGTCCCCGGATCGAAGGACGCTAATATTTTCGTAGCTTCCCGAAGACTTTACATCCCATGACCCAACTCGGTATGGGTGTCGCTGCTCTCAACCACGATAGCACTTTCGCTGCCGCGTACGAAAAGGGTATCAAGAAGACTGAATACTGGGCCTACACCTACGAGGATTCCATTAATTTGTTGGCTAAACTTCCCGCTCTCGCCGCCAGGATCTACCGAAATATCTACAAGGTCGGAGAGGAACTCCCTGGTGTCAAAAAGGACCTTGATCTTGTTGGTGAGTATCTTGACAAATCAGCACACCCTTTCCTCGCTGAACCTTGCGACCAGGAAACTACTCCAACATGCTTGGCTACGGAAACAACATGGACATGACCGAGTACCTCCGTCTCTACATTGCCTTGCATGGCGACCACGAGGGTGGAAACGCCTCCGCTCACACCTCTCGTAAGCTCTCGTATCATTTGCTGTAGAACCTGATCTAACTTCCCCTAGACCTCGTCGGATCGACCCTGTCTGACCCCTACATCTCATACTCCGCTGCTTTGTTCGCCTTGGCTGGACCGCTCCATGGGTGAGCTGCTTTAATGATTCACTTTCTGGTGTACTGCTGATCGCGGGTAGTTTGGCAAATCAGGAAGTATTGAGGTGGCAACTCGAGATGCAAGAAAAGATCGGTGATGACAAGATCACTCACGAAACTATCAAGGATTACCTGTGGGAAACCCTCAAGGGCGGACGAGTTGTTCCTGGGTCAGTCTTGTTCGCATGCCCCTAGGTGCCCCTTGGTCCGGTGTTTACTCGGCCATAGATATGGACATGGTGTCTTGCGAAGTCCAGACCCTAGGTTCATCGCCCTCCAGGAGTTCTGCGATAAGCGACCAGAGTTGTTGGCCAGTCCAACCATCCAGCTCGTGAAGCAAACCTACGAGGTTGCTCCTGGTGTCTTGGCTGAGCACGGCAAGACCAAGAACCCATGGCCCAACGTCGACGCGGCCTCAGGTTGCGTACTGTACCACTACGGACTGACACAGTTCAAGGTATGTTCCCCACCTTCTCACTTTCCGGGTTAGAACTTATCACTTGAACAGTACTACACGGTCATCTTCGGCGTCTCCCGAGGTGAGTTCTCAACAGCCGTCCCTTCTCCTAGGAGAATTTTCCTGATCGTTCGCAGCCCTCGGATGTCTGTCGCAGTTGGTCTGGGCCCGCGGTATGTCCCTCCTGATCTACAACGTGACTGTATGCCTAAAGTTCTTTTTATAGCCCTCGGGCTCCCGATTGAACGGCCAAAATGTAAGCGCTGTGACCATTCACGACCAGTCCAACACCAATTGACACGTTGTTCTTCCAGCCTACTCAATCGACGCTCTGGAGAAACTTATCAAGTCCCAGTAAATCTCGCTGTCATTGTTCTATGAGCTGGGAAATGGATTATTTGCTCTTAGTGGGTGACTGTCCGTAAGGTTTTATCCTTGAGTAAACGAATATCGAGTGCCTTTTAAGGGAACCGCAAGGGCCCCGTCTGTTATGTCGGATCATGTGTAGGGCGAGTCTCGGCTGCTGGCACCCTTCTATGACAGAAATAATATTATCTAGTGTTACGGATAGTCACCCAGTTTCATACAACAAGAGCAGGACACAAATCGGACCACGCTGTGAGTTGAGATAAAAATAACACATGCGAATTTATACAAGCCACTTTCGACGTTCTATTCAAACCAACCACACAAAGAAGTGCAACATTTCAAAGGCTGCCTAGCAGCGTACAATGGGTATTTGTATCGCGAGGGAGGGGTTACCGACGCAATATGAGGTTACAATTAGAAGGGGAAAAGTATGAACCCACAAAAAAAGTTGGATCGGCTAGAGATTTGAAGTACCACACGTATATGAATCGAGAGATGGATAATGGAAACCCGGGTATACCATGCCCGCACGACCAAACAGGCAACCAAGTCCTCGGGCGAAAGATAAGACCATTCAGAAGCGTCGTCCTTGTTGAAGATTTGGTTGCCCAGGGGGCGGGGGTCCTTGCATGTGCGGGGGACGCTGCGATGAGTGAGGAGGGAGACCATTACCCTGCATTGGTGGACGCCCGTAACCTCCAGTGGGTGGTTGACCGCCGTAACCAGGTCCAGGTGGTGGTTGGCTGCCGTAGCCAGGTCCAGGTGATGGTTGGCTACCGTAGCCAGGTCCAGGTGGAGGGCGTTGACCGGGCGGCGGCATCATCTGTTGTGGCGGTGGACGTTGTCCCGGTCCTTGGGGCGGGGGTGGCCCTCCTCCAGGACGGGGTTGAGGCATTGGGCCAGGGTCTCGCAGGGAAACTGGAGGACGGTTGGCAGGATTGGGAGGACCCATGGGATTTGGCCCGCCTGACACTGGACCGTTCTTCTCGGCAGCCTTGATGATCTCGTCGCTAAATATAATTGAGGTCATATGCGTATGAGATGGAAGCGGCCAAGACCTACTCAAGGAGGTTGAGAGCTGCGCACAAGACCACCCACTCCACACAATCCTCGTTGCCTTCGCCAAGGGTCTGCCAGACCGCCTTTTCCTCGGGGGTTTTCCCGGTAATACTGATCCTTGTTCCACCTCCTCCGGTCCCATTGGCTGAAGGCGGATTCTTCTGAATCTTTCCGAATTCAATCCGCTTGGGTGGTATGTTGTGTCCCGCATAGGCGAAATAGAACATACTCCAGAACGCAGCATTTGGGTTCGGTTTGGAAATTTGGAACAGAGGAAGATCCGGGGAATCCGGAGAGGGGAGGGAGAGCTTGTAAATGGGCGTAAGGACACCAGTATTGGTGATAGACCATTTGAGGTTCCTGGATGCTTCACAACGGACGATTCGGGAGCCTCCAGTAGAGTGACCAGGATCCGACGCGGAGGATTTGCCAGTGCCAGTGCTGCGAGGCGGGAAGAGCTTGGCAACGCACAGATCGCCCTGTGGGGAGGGCGTGAGCAGGTAGTTCTCCGTGTTCTGTTGCATAGTGGATGGTTAGATCGAGCCCCGAACATGTGTTTGGAAGCAGGTGCATACGAAGTTCGTGTGAAGATACGAGTAGAGGATGTTTGTAGGCTGCCCTGAGGATCCGAAGGCGTGGTCAGAGTGTGCGGTGTGGCCGCAGATGGGGATGGGAACGCACCGTGAGGGGTTACTATCAGGGTTGGCAGGTGGTTTGGGACTGAGGGGTGGTTGGGCGATGTATAAACGGTATATATCGCTGCCAAAAAATCGTAAAAATCCTTGGAAAACAGGAGTTCAGTTGGACACACCAGCCATTTTGCCTGGAAGTAGATGAGGCTTCGAGCGGACAGTGTACTGGAAGTAGGCTCTCAACCTCAACAGGGCGGGTGGTTACAGGCCAAGTTGGTGTGACGGTTGGGTTGTCACACCCACCGCAGGCGAGAATCGATTAGCCTACTGGTCGCCGTTCTCCATAGCCTGTTCTCACCGGCATCTGTTGCAGCTGAGCACGACGACCACGACAGCATACTAGCTCGTTGTTTCGTCTCCGCACCCTCGTTGTATGATGAAAAACATAAAGAGGACCCTGGTATGCGATCTTTATCTCCTCGACACGTTCTGATCCATCCTAACATGCCCGCGAAATAAAGCTTTCCAGGAAGGATGGGACGTCCAAAAACAAAGACCCCAAGCCTCCTACCTCCAATAACAATACAACCCAACCCCAGACGCTCCCGCCCCCACCGCCGCCGAAACCGCACACCAGCCCGGCCACTTCACAGCAGTCGATCAGCCCTGGCCAATCCTTGAACTCTCGCTCTTCCTCTCCAGGTTCAGTGAATTCCGTCAACTATACACAAGGAAGCGCTCGATATATTGGCGGTCCAGGAACAGCCGGCGCTCCTGCGCCCCCGATTGTGGTCGTCAGCTCAGATCCATCCACTCCTGAAATCATCGAGCGGACATCATTGACGGGAGAGCCAGTCCCACCACGCAACTCCACGCTAAGCAGACTTCGTTCAGGGCCCAAAGACACGATCCCTGTCAAGCCGCCGCGCAAACAAAGAAGCAGCCGATTCGTGATCACTGAAAAGGTTGAGATTGAGAAATTGCCCCCCTTTATGGGTCTGTCGCGTGTTTGCGTTGTTGCGCGTAATTGGTTAAATCTGACACTCTTTCGGCACAGAAACGGCGCCTGCTGAGCGGCCACAACTCTTCGTCAAGAAGCTTCACCAATGCGCGGTCCTCTTCGACTTTAATGACACCAATGCCGACTTAAAGGGGAAGCAGATCAAGACCCAAACTTTGCACGAGATGTTGGAGTATATCACAACACAGCGTAATGTTATCACTGAAAACATATACCCCGAGGTGGTGAAGATGGTACGTTCACGTAATCCCACCAGCGTCCATTGTGTCTGACATAACACCCAAGTTCGCTACCAACCTCTTCCGTTCTATACCCCCTCCCGTGAACCCGACCGGTGATGCGTTTGACCCAGAAGAGGATGAACCCGTCTTGGAGCTCGCCTGGCCACACCTCAAGGTCGTCTACGAGTTCTTCCTGCGGTTCGTTGAAAGTCCGGATTTCAACACGAACATTGCCAAGCGGTATATTGATCAACTCTTCGTTCTGAACCTCCTGGAGCTCTTCGATTCGGAGGATCCAAGGGAGCGCGATTTCCTGAAGACCACCCTCCACCGGATCTATGGAAAATTCCTCAATCTCCGTGCTCCCATACGACGGTCGATCAACAATGTTTTCTTCCACTTTATCTACGAAACCGAACGGCACAACGGCATCGCTGAACTGCTGGAGATCTTGGGGTCGATCATCAACGGTTTTGCTCTTCCCCTCAAGGAGGAACACAAGACCTTCTTGATGCGGGTGCTGATTCCCCTCCACAAGGCGAAGACTCTGTCAATGTATCACCCCCAGCTTGCCTACTGCGTGGTACAATTCCTAGAGAAAGACCCGGCTTTGGCAGAAGAAGTTGTCCTTGGTCTACTCAAGTATTGGCCAAAGGTTAACTCGCCAAAAGAGGTCATGTTCCTTAGCGAGATGGAGGAGGTACTGGACGTCATCGATCCCAACGAATTCCGCAAAATTATGAGCCCGCTTTTCCACCAGCTGGCACGGTGCATCAATAGCCAGCACTTCCAAGTTGCAGAACGAGCGCTCTATTACTGGAACAACGAATACATCGTCAACCTCATGAGCGAAAATCTCTCGACCATTTTGCCCATCGTTTTCCCCGTCCTCTTCACCAATTCGAAACATCATTGGAACCGGTTAGTGTCCCTCATACTCGCCTTCTACGCTTGATTGATTTTCCCAAAGGACAATACACACTATGGTTTACAATGCCTTGAAACTTTTCATGGAGATCAACGCAGACTACTTTGCTGAGGCCATGGAACAGTATAAGCAGAGAAAGATCGAGTGAGTCCCGATCATTGATATCTTGTTAGGTATTGAAGCCCCTTCCTCAGGGAGCAACAGCACGCAGTGCAACGTTACGAGCAGTGGCAGAAACTTAGAGGGATTGCGAAAACCAACGCACACGGGAAGTTACCACCCTCGTTTGAGGAACAGGAACCCACACCCCCGCCACCCCCTGTCGCCGAGGATGAGATCCTTGATTTGACGATGGACTTTAACGCAATCAGCATGGATCCGGAAGCGGAGCTGGACGAGAGTGGGGTGGAAAGAGTGCCGATGGCCGATCCTGAGATGGACGTGAGTCCGTAGCTTTTGGTTCTCCATTCCGATCGTCGACTGACCAGCCACTTCAGCGGCCGTTTCCCGAACAGGTGGGAACTGATCAACCCGCCTCACCAAACGGTGCCCAGAATCTGCACGTTCGCAGGAGAAGTGCGTTACCAGGTATGGTTACCATCACTTTCTGAATATTTTCGAAAACCTGCCTAACGGTCACTTCCAGTGGATCCTGGTGTCCTGAAGGACCTCCAGGCACACAGAAGTTTAGATGACACGCCCATGATACCGAAGCACTAAGTTGGCGCGGACCCGCAGGTCGGGGGTCTTCGCTGGTAGGATCCACCAACTCTTTCTATTCGTTGCATCGCCCAGTCACTGTTTTCTCGTCCATACGTGTGATCTGAGTTGTGCATTTTGTGCTCGTTTAGTTCTGTTTTCAGTATGACAATTATTTTTACTCTGGTTTGCGTTCGTTATTTGGTAGGCACCTTATCCATCATACATATATCTTTCTCGATTTCCCAAGTACACCATTGGAACAAACGCACCGAGACACGTTTTGCTCCTCCAGCACGACTGTCCTGTGATTATTCCGCTGGTTTCAGAGACATCCCGGTCCCGGTGCGCCGATATCTCACATCCCTCGCGATGTGGGTATAAGCCCCTCCGACTCTCTCTGATCGGACGCATAAACGCCTGCCCAAGCGCTCAAGCGCTCACGTTTCGATCCCATCATGACGACAATCCCTGGCATCAAACGGTCATGCGTCATGGATTGCTTGGTATGGGCCCACAATACCTCTGTTTGGCCAGCAAGGTTTCTAGCTCTTACTAGTGTTTGCATCGCGGTGAGTCCCAATGAACGCTGAATGCAATGGCGTCGACGGATCTTTGCCCCAGTTCGTTCGGTCACACATTCACCGGCAGGCTCATCCATCAACCAACTTGAAGATGGGTCTGAAACTGATCACAAGACGACGCATAGCTATGGGGTTTGAGAGACCGATGGCCGTACAACACGGGTGGCTCTGTTATTTTGCCCTCTCCCCCCTTCCTTTCTTTTCCAACCCTCACCTCGTTCGCTGTTGAGGGGTAAGCCTCGCCATATTTATTGGTTCGAAGCGATGGCTTTTGTCACTCGCAACACCCGTGGCGACGGAGGCTCCGGCCTGTCGACACCGATAACGGCTGTGGTCTGTGTTGCTTCGGTGGTGGCGGCTCTTACACTTGGTTAGTGTTCCCTGCTCCACAAGGCGCTGGGGTCGAAGTGACTGATCTGCGGGTCTCTACCCTGGCGACATTAGGTGTGTTCGCGTGGAGATTTTTTGTCTGGAGAAGGCATAAGAACACCTCTCCTATCTCTACTCCGACTAAACTCCCACTCTTCCCCACCGGCGCTGTTCACCTGCCTCGAAAGCCGGAACCAACGTACCTTGCTGATACGGAGAAAGGCTTGGATTGCGCCATTAGGGTTCTCTCGTCGAATCCTTCGCCTCCCACCGACTATAGCCTCGGAATGGTGAAGGGTTCTCCCGTCTCCGCTAAGAAGTCCGCCCCAGCTCTTAACCTGGATATCAATCACGATTTGAAGCCTACGACCCTACCCAGCCCACTTCGTTCTTCTTCAATCAATCCCAGCACAAAGACCCAGTCCCTCAGTTCTCGTGTCTCTTCACGAATGTCAATAGGTTCCAAGAAACTGTATGTTAATCTCCCTGGTTGGCGCTCGATGCTGCGTGGACTTGGACTAACATAGTTCATCCTTTCAGCCCCAGGTTGATGACCGTGTCCACGCTCTATGTCCCATCCCTGAGTGACGAGCTGCCCGTCAGACTAGGGGAGACAATTCGCATGATCGAAGAGTATGAGGATGAGTGGTGTCTCGTCCAGCGAGTCGGCCGAACGGACGAGAGAGGAGTAATCCCAAGGTTCTGCTTGGTCGAGCGACAGGAGATCATCCCACGCACAGGGAAGCGAGCCTCCAGTGGATTCTTACAACCCTCGACGTTCCGCAAATAACCTCGCACCTGCATTCTCCCCGGTAACCTGTTATACGACATGCCAATTTTACAGCTATTCCACCTGTTGGGCGCCCCCGAAGCGAATCCTTCCAGTTAATTATATTTATGTATCCTGCTGTGTATATCTTCCGCTCTTTTGCCAATCGTATGCGGATTGACGTGAGTCCCAGCTGTGCTCGATTTTCGGGGACAAAACAACTTATTATGGCGGAACTGTTTCCAGGGACCTATTTATGTCCCTTCGGGCCTTTGTCCTTTACTTTCGTCCTACGGAGGGCGGGATCCCCCACTTCTGGCCTTCCTTTCTCTCCGCGTGTTTAACCATCCATTATCTCCTGTGCATGGCGTTGAACATGCACCTGCGTCTTCTTTTTGCAAACAAACATGTTGTTGTCGAATACTCTGGTCTATGATTAAGAATCACCATCGAATACGATTGTAAATTACTCCATGCGATTACACCATCTAAGAGGCCTCCTCGGTAGCCCATTGAGCCTTCCGGCGGTACTTGGCCTGATCGCGCAACCACTAGAACAGAAATCAGACACGTTCTCCTGAAGGCTTTTTGATATGTGACTAACCTGGCGGTATTGATGCAGAGAGCCAATCTTTTCTCCTAACCACGAAACAGTTGGCACATTAGATATGAGGTCAACTAAAATCAGGGCCACAAACCGTAGAAGTCTGGCACAGGGTTGTTGTAACTCTGAGCGCTTGGATTTACACGGTTCTTGACGATGCGTCGATGGAACTCCTTGTCCTTCTCTTCGATCAAATGCATCTTTTTACGATGGGAAACCCGCCAGAGCGAAGAACCAACTATCGGCCCGCAAAGATATCCAAGACCTGTTCGAAATGGTGATCAATGGCCAGTCCAAAAGGATGCAGAAGCATTCGCGTGCCTGTGATTCCGACGGTCGCGAGTCCGAAGAACATCATGGGATCAAGACCCTACAATTTGTTGAATCAAATGCGAATGGCTTGAGGAGTAGAGCGAAGTACCATGATTGACGTTGTGAAATCGACGGTCTGTGTGGAGAAATACGCGACGGCCCCTTGAAGTCCGAACAAAGCCGTCGGAACAGATGCAACCTGTAGGAACACTTAATGAGGCGCATTGTGGCAAGGTGTTGCTGCGCGCACCGTTTCCCATTTGTGACGTTGTCGTCGGATAGCAAGGTACTGGCTCCAGTTTAAAGTCCTTGGTGTCGTTTCGGGTGTGGTCTCGGTGGAATTGTGCCGGGTCGCGACGACAACAATACCATTATTTTGCCTCGCTGAGGCCCTAGGTAACGACCGCAAAGCTCCCTTTATAGAGAGTACGGACGCCATCCCGAGTGTAGGAGTTCGAGGGTTGTAGCGTTGAGGCGGCTTGTGAATCAAACAGCTCCGCCCACGTGATCATCCGACCTTCCTTCGATCCTAACTCCGACCCGTTTCCGTGACTCCATTACCGACGATGCCACCCCGCCTGCGACAGGATCCTTTTGAGCTTTCTAGCCTCTTACCCGCGGGAGTTCTTGCCTTAACGCTCTCCGCTCTTGACCAGAACCCCTCACAAGCTATTTTCCGGGAGGTATGGGCCGCATTCGACCAGGGAAGGGCCCGCAACCTCCGCCCCTTTTGCTCCCCACAAGATGTAGCTCTCTTGGAAGGCCTTTCCTACTTGATTGAGCACGAGTTCGCACGTTTCACGTCGAATTTCTTGTCTCCTCACAGCCTCCTTGTATTACGTGTATACCTTATACCTTACGATCTCCCCGGCGTCCAAGGACGGTTGATGAACCGCAAGGAACACACCCTTACCCACTACAGACGGTCTCTGAAGGGGATGCTACCCAGAATAATTAGCGACAACGATTACTGGAGAGGTGCTGACGTGTTGCCTCCAAATCCACATCTGTTTCTCCTTCCATCATTGGTAGGTGCATTTGTCGATCCTAGTAAGTTTTTCGTAGTATCTGAGTTCACCACAGGACCCAAGAACCATGGCGGAGATATATAGTGAGCTACCCTCCCCAGAGCTCGGTGCGTTGACGGACCAAGCTCGGGAAATTCTGGAGGGTGGACCCATATATGGTCTCCGCTCTGTCCTCCACCCGTATCAGCGTACATCGGTGGCTGCAATGTTGCTCAAGGAATCACCCTCGCAGTCTATCCCTGATCCTGCATACATTCAAGTCAGGGGTGTGGGGCCGGGCGGTGAGGTGTTCTATCTCCAACCGGCCACGCTAGAAGTCCTGCGATGCTGCCCCAGGACTTCTACGGTGCGCGGTGGCATATTGTGCGAGGAGCTCGGTGAGAGCCGCCCATTGTTTTCATTTTCTGCGTGTGCTCATTTGTATAGGAACCGGGAAAACGGTGATGACTTTGACATTGATATTATCCACGGTCGACCAGCTCCCCACTCCCCCTGAAACGGTTGAGGCTTTAACCCCCGCGTTGACCCCAATTGCGTTCAAACTCTTCCCCTCAGAACCGTACAGCGAAGCTCGTAAGTTAACCGAGCTCGGCAGAGGGAAGACAAAGGATCAGTGCATGGAGGTGCCGTCTCTTCTGGAGACAATGGTCCACTACGTCCGCATCAATTCGGAAAGCATCGGACTTCAACCTGCGGAAGAAGAACTTCGAGCAGCGAGACTCTGGGATCCAATTATGGCCAACACGCCCTTCTATTTCCACCAAACCGGAAAGACCGCTGGCCACAAGAGGGCCCTTCGTGCTCGTGCACGGCCAGCCCCAGTCGTCACCCACCTGTCACCTGCAACGCTCGTTGTCGTTCCCCAGAACCTGCTCGGTCAGTGGGAGAACGAGATCAATAAACACTGCACCACGCAGATTCCGCAGAGGGTATTAGTCATCCAGAAGGAGGTCAAAATCCCCTCGCCGAAACAGTTGGCCTCGGACTATATTGTAAGGAGGTTTTATCCAGCCTGCAGTGCAGTAGACTAAAATTTTGGATAGATCGTATTAATGACACAAGAACGTGGGTCAAGTTTCCCAATGCGTTTCTGAATTTCTTCTCATATCGTGTAGGATTCACGAACGAGTTCCGACGTGGGGGAACTGAACACGTTGCAGGGACATGTAAATGTCCTGATTTCGAGCGGATCCGGATCACAAATTGCACATGTGATGCTGAAGTCTCAAATACTCTGACTTCCGTTCGGTGGAAACGACTTATCATAGACGAAGGGCACATATCCTCGTCGATAGACAGTGCACTGTCGACATTCTTGAACACGCTGAGTGTGGAACGTCGATGGATCGTAACCGGTACACCAACCACCAATCTTCTAGGACTTAGCTTCGGACAGTCAAGCGAAGAGTCCGACGACGAGGAGTTCGGTTCTTTGGCAGATGATTCAACCCCAGATACGTCCGACACGGACGGGACACCCAGTCCCGAGGGGCGCAAACTTCGAGTCTGGACGAATGACGATAGGCAGGATCTGGTCAAGTTGTCCGCTATCATCAGTCACTCCTTATCGTTTCCCAAGTTCAAGGCGGATTCTAAGGCGTTCAAGACCCTCGTGGCAGCCCCTCTCCTCGAATCAACTGGTCCAAGTCCAGGTGCGATCCAGGTGCTTGAACAAGTGATGAAAGCGGTGATGATCCGGCACAGGTAACGAAATCTTCTTTACTTCTTTACGCATAGTTATCTTGATCGCGCCGTTTAGAATCGAGGATGTCGAAAGGGACGTAGTGTTGCCACCTCTGAAACAAGACACAATATGGCTCGACCTGGACGATTTCTCAAGGAAATCCTACAATGCTATGCAAGCTATCATCGCGATCAACGCAATTGACAGTAAACGGGTGGATGTGGTACGTTGAGCCCCCTTATCTATATACATCGAGTACGTTTTAACGGCCCACAGGATTACTTCTTTCACAAACGGGTAGGCGCTCGCAATATTGGGTTCGACACGCTCATAATGAATCACCTCAGAATAAAGGACCATTATTAAACACCTTGCTGAACTTGTCGCAGTGCGTTTGGTCCGTTCACCTCTCACGCTGGTCTAATCTATTCACTCTCAGGGTGTTATTCTGGCACACGGACAACAACCTCTATTCCATTGTCCCAAACGTCCGGGCTGGGGAGGAAAAATTCCTCGGAGAAGAAAAGCACCACGACATCTCCGACGCGGATCGAAAGCTCCTTCATGATTCTTTCGTTCACATGTGAGCAGCTTGTATCTGCTGCGGCCTCATATTTCCTCTATTCTAACCAGGAGATATTAGGAATCTTGCCTTCGAAGACTCTGAATGGAAAGCTATCAACCAGAGAGTGGACACATTCTACGCTGTTGAAGGCTTCCCTGAACCAATCTGTTACGCTTTCATGCCTTCACTTGTACCCAGCGAGGGTTCCACAGACCGACCGTGGGGTTATGCCCGAGCGGAGCATCTGCTTGAACTTCGCGATTTCGTCATGAAACACCCACTAACACCCACACCACGCATCGTTACGTGGGCAGGAACAATTCTGCAGAAAGAGGCCCAGATGATACGTTTGCTCGAAGAGAGGGAACGGAAGAAACGGCGCCGGGTCCGGGAGGGAGGTGAACGGTCGTATAATCCGATAGACGAGCCTCCGGATGAATTCGTCAACGTTGGCGAGCCGGTTACGGAAATCCCAGATCCGGAACCATTTGTTCTGGTCATCCCCAAGAGAACAGTTGATGGGTTCTCAATGGGCGACCTCCTCCGGTCCTCGCCAGTGGCTGAATCGAAAATCACCCGGTCAACATCTTCCAAACTGAATTACATCCTAAACGAGGTACACCAACCTTGTGCCTTCGTCTTGGTCCAGTCCTGACTCCCATTCCAGGTCCTGACATACTCAAGAGATGAAAAATTCCTGATATTTTCGAACTCGCCACTCACGTTGGCGATGATTGCGGATGGGTTCAAGTTGATGCATATCGAGGCTTTGCTGTGCAGCTCGCAAATCAAGCCCGCAGAACGGTTCCAGCGGATTGTGACTTTTGAAACCTCAGACAAGTATCGGGTTCTCCTGATGGAGTTAAAGCACGGCGCTCGCGGTTTGTCAGTAATTTTTCTTCGACTAACCCTCTACATGCTTTGGCCCGTCCCCGTGGTTACGACGTGTACTGACGTGAGAACGCAGAAACATCGTGACGGCATCCCGAGTGATTTTTTGCGAACCTGTGTGGAAGGCTGACGTCGAGAGCCAAGCAATCAAGGTAAGGTTCAGAAACCTGATCCCCCCGACATCATTCCAACGTACATGAAAGCTCATGTTGACGAATAATTGACAGCGTGTTCACCGTATCGGTCAGACTAGGCCAGTCACGGGTCAGTTAACCAGTGTTGAGATACACAGATATCAATCGGCTTGAAGAGAGCTCATTAATGTTGATTCTTCTAGTGAAAACGCTCGCGATCAGATCGACTCTAGAAGAGATGATGGTCTCTCGGCGTGCAGCTTTACAGAGCCAAGCTGAGAAAGTATCCCGCAATTGGGCTGAAGAGTCTGGGATGAGGCAATTCATCGCAGTACGTGACCTCCAGCATGACCAAAGGTTGTTTCTAAACTTCTGTATAGAACCCAACCTTCTTGGAGCCTGGGAAGTCAGGTGAAAACCAGATTAGGCTGGAGGTTCCCCTGATTCGCGTCCCACCGGAGGAAACGCCGGTCGGTCCAGAGCGAGAGGTGCCACTGATGGATGTGGATTCGGAATTTGGTCCGGTGTCAGCGACGGTGGGTGTGGTTGAGCCGACGTCAACGGATGGAAGAGAACTGGCCCTCCCGCCTCCGCTGGACGGAGCCACGGAGCTGCCGAAGGCGAAGAAACGGAGAGTGATGTTTGCGGACGAGTAATGTTACCACCGATGGTGATATCGGTCCGGTGGGAAATGTACTTTCCATGCTTATGCTACCATCACATTTACTTTCGATGCCCGCGAGATTGTTGACCGTTTGGTGTGGTACCTGTTCCCGGATCGGCGACGAGTTGAAGCCGGATGAGTTGTATTGACAGGCCATACACTTCCGTAGGGGGAGGAAGAGGGGACATTGATTGCCCTGAAGCATCTCTAAAAGTTCCGTTTCTTCAAAAAGATAAACGTGCATGGTCCGAAATCAATGCTGAATGGCGCTCGAACGACGAGGCTATGATAGAAGCGGAGGTAAGCTCCCCACACGTCGGCCCCAAGGCGCCTGCCGGGGTGGGGGTTTGGCGCTTTAGCTCCCAAATTGCTTGGGGATTCGCATCCATTCAATGCGAGGGGAGCGGGTCCAAGTCGCTGATTTCGGTCGGCTGTCCCGCGCGTTTCGTGGAGGCGTTCGAGGGCCTGTCGCTCTCACGCAGTTCACGGGAGCGGTCATGTGGAGTCCATGCCCGGATTTGGAGTGGCCTTAGGCGAGGCAGGAAATGGATCCGCCGCTTGTTTGCCAAAGGGTGGGGTGAAACCAACGGGTGTCCCGGAGATGGAGTCTGCGGAGCAAGGCAGCGGTTAAGGCAAATTGGGTCTGGATTGTGGTTCTAGAACACGAGACCACGTCAAATCCCTGCAAAGCCCCACCGACACGCGATTTTGTTTTTTTGTGTGCGCGGGACGGGGATGGGTTCCGCCGCCCGCTACCCCACAGGTGGAACCCGTGTTTTGTGGGGGATGGCAAATTCAGGGACGATCACACAACGAGTCTGGTCACATTTGGTGACGACGGCTCTCAGTCTCATCCGTCCCAGTTCGTGCCTGGAGACAACAAGCTGAGCTTATTACAAGACTAAACGCGTCCTTCGCATCTTCACCTTGATCAGAGTTGACGCTCCAAGCGAGGGGGCGAAGAGACGTTGTGTGTCAACACGCCGTATTGGAAATTATCACCACACCCACGTCACCAACCCTGGAGCAAGCTTCAGCGGCTGACGTTGAACGTTGAACTCGCGTTTCCCCGTACACACACGCCCACCGATCGCTGCGCGTTCCCACCACCAACCGGAATGGAGCGGCTTCCGTTTACATTCTACGCCCTCATCCAGATCGCGTTCCTCTTCGTTCACTACCCGACCACGCGTCGATTTACACGAATAGTGTCTCTCGCCTGTCTCCTCACGCTCCTGTTCTGTTCTTATACGAAATACTCACTCCAAAGCCCCGGAGAAGACTACGTGCTCGGATGCGCCAATGGCATACTCCTCGTCACTGCCCTCCACGTGGTGTTCTCCTGCCCCGAATTTCCCAACGGGCTCCAACGGACAGGTCCCATGAACCAAACCGTATCCGTCCCAAGCGAACTCCCCTTCGCCCAGAAGCTGGGTTGGATGGCGGAACTCGCGGGCAATGCTCGGCGAATCGGCTTCACGCACACCAGTGGAGCGATGAATGGAGCCGCCGTGGAAGTGAATGTCCTTAAACGCGAGCGCGAGAACTCAGACGCGCGAGGGTTTTTCGTCATTTCCAGAGTCACACTCTCGATTGTATGCCTCGCAATCTTCCACTTCACCCTAATCTATCGACTCCACAACCCGTCCTTTGATCCAGCACTCCACGAAAACGCTCATGATGGGAAGTTTATTCGGGGGCATTCCTCGCTTCTTCGAAGGCTCTGGGAGGTTGTCGTGTGGACAGCAGGTGTCGTCTCGGAGATGACGTTCCTCCAGGCGGCTGCAGCTGCATTGTCGGTTGGAAGTGGTGTTTTTAACTCGGAAGACTGGCCACTCATCTTCGGCTCCCCAACCCACGCCTATTCCGTGCGGAGATTTTGGTCGTAAGTATTCTCGTATTCTCAACAGAGTGCTCCACAATTGGTTAATTTGACTGCCACGCTCCGCGCTAGAAAAACCTGGCATCAAGTTCTTCGAGTGGTGAGTCTGTTTCCAGGAAAACTTACGTTGGAAGCTATCCTCTCTCTCACACACGATCTGATCCCACGAAACGATTTTTCTGGCGGGTGTTGCAATTCCCTATAGCCGCTCGGACAGTCAGGTGCCCACCTTGCCCAAAACGTCCTAGGGCTGAACAGAGGAACCGCCGCGTTTACGATCGTTTGGGGAACAACAGTGTTCTTTCTATCCGCCTTGATACATACAGGCGGAGACTACGCTATCCATCGTAGCTTCGAAAAGAGTGGACCGACCTTCCAATTCTTCCTCTTACAGCCGGCTGGCATCCTGATCGAGGAGATCGCGATCCGCGCCGCCCGATGCGTCCTCCTATCGAAGCGCGTTCGACGTGTTCGGGTGCCGGGGGTGATGTGGAGAGTGGTAGGGTATCTGTGGGTGGGTTTGTGGTTCACTTGGTGCACGCCTCCGTGGCTGGATGCGATAAGCGCTGCTGGGGGTAACGTCAGAACGAGGCTCATTCCTCTCAAGATGCTTGAGAAATTGGGTTGATGATCGGAGGATGCGTAGCGTACTAGTTTGCCGCCCCAATAGACTGCCATAGTCCTGTTGCCAAGACGATCCACTACTCCCCCGCTCCAGTCCCACCGCGCCCCTGCATCTACACACCCAACGACGACGACAAAATCCGATACATAACCCTCGACGATCGTATCCATACGGTCGACCCGGCTCCTCGGCCCCCCGGAATGACATTCGGGCATCCTTCTCGTCGGATGTGTCTCGAAATCGAAAAGTGTCCATCGAATTTATTTTCGATTGTCAATCTTGTCAATCCGCGCATGTTCCACCTAACCTGTCATGTCCGTGGGGGAAAACAACGTTATACATGTCTCCGAGGATATTCCGTGGCGTTCCCGCCAGTGCCTGGAAGTTACGATAGAAGGGAACCGGGGTGCAGACAGGTTAATCATTCTTTTGTCACCTTTCCTGACATACAACCCCACATCACACCCCCCCCCTCTCTCCCCGTGAACGCGCGGTTCTCGACCGTCCGCGTCAGCTCTGGATGGACCCAACACAGCCCCTGAGTTCCCGAGCGTCGGCCGAAACCCGTCCATATCATTCCGCTTACGACAATACAACGCTTCCAAGGAGATAACCAAGTTGGACCTTCTCCGGAGAACGAGGGAATCCGATGCGTTATCTATACTTCAGACTGATAGCTCCTTCGAGCCACGGACACCTTCCCCCGGACATTACGCCATGTTCATCGACAATCGATTGGACACTGATTCTGGGGACGAGTGGGACAGTGCGACTTCCAGGCGCAGTTCCGGAAGGATCGTCATTGTTGCGCCAAACTTTTGTGCTGCTGGCTCTTATCAGGGCTATCGTGGGCATCGTAGTACGGAATACATCGCACACGTTGTGATCATCCAAAACACCCCCTCTCGTTTTTTCATCCCGCATCCCAAAAAGACGAGAAGCGTCGCCACGGCGCCAATGCGATCCTGTAGTCTGGGAGAAACCTTTTTGGAGGCCTCGTGCTCGGCTTGGGCTCGCAAGGACTACGATCTTGACCCTGACTCATGTTCAATGGGCATCAGACTGCGATCATGACCACCTAGCAGCTGCCGTACTATTCGTGTCACGAGGAAGAGGGCGAGGATCGTAGGCGCCGCACTGGTCTGTGTGTGTATGCGATGATTGGAGAACGATGACGATGATGTGCGACTACACAGCAGCGGTCTAGGCCGAAGCTGATAAGGCGTCGTATCGTTGGTCTCGTGGGTCAGACCCCATTCAAACGGATTCTTGGATGCGGCCGACATGTAATCAAGGTCGCGCTCTCATGCGGCGTTTAGGGTTTTCAATTGAGGACCCTGCGGTTTTCCGACGCTTTCAATGATCAGATCCCCTCGGGCATAATGGTAGGGTTATACGCAGAACACCTACCCTGAGCGAAAGAGACTCCTGGGGGGGGAGATAGCTAATGATAAGATTTCTTTTACCTTATCACCCCCTCGTTCATGGCGACGACGTAAACGCTACCCCATCATCACAGAACTCCTGGTTGTCGCGCATCGTGTCGGATTTTCAAATCAGATTGGCGGGTCTATTGAGAAAATGACGGGTGACGCGCGCCGGTTCTAAATCGATGGACACTGGCGGGACTCTCTCTCAGCAAATCTTTCCCATCATGTAGTTCGAAGAAAAAAGCGTAGTGGGGCGATAACCTGCAGAGAACCCCGGAAACGGTGCGGCCTCGAGAGCTCAACGAGGGCACGGTGGCCCCGACCTTGGGGAAATGATATCGGCAAGGGGTCTCGAGATGGGCACGCGGGCGTTAATAACCGCTTAGCAGTATTAAATCCATCCAGTCCACTGGTCTGGGTCTTCTCAAAAACCACCTTCGTAAACGTTCTCGCGCCATGTGTGTGACTACTTACTACACGTATACGATCGGCGATTATGTATATATGGGTTTTTCGAAAATCGAAACCCAGCTTGTCAACGAGATGGGTCAAGTCCCCGCCACCCATGATCATCAGTTGCTGCAAGATTGTCTGTGCCGCGCGCGCGCGCGCGCAGAGACCCCTCCCCCAAGCAACAGTAACTAGCGCAAGGATACCGACTCGGGTGGACAGCCTCACTTAGAGATTGCTGACCACACAGTTCCGATGCGGGTGGATGAAAGCGACCGGGACCACCCATCCAGCCCCATACTATCTGTTGCGACCGGCCATCTGCACAGCAAGCGGCCCCGAGAAACAAAACGCCGACACCACATGTGTTTGCGGAGTCCGGCCGACGACGCCTAATATCGCCAAGTCGCCGTTGTGAAATCGTCAGCGCGAATCAAATCACCCATGCAATGATGCGTGACATGAAGACCGAACTTGTCTGACGATTACCAAAACCTCTGTTTCTCGTACACTAAGCTACTTGTGATGTGATACGTCCGTAACCGCCCTGGAGGTCACGAGGGCAAAAATGAGCAAGGGGAAATGTAAGAAGATGTGACGAATTGTACAAGGATGAAGGTGGTGGAAACAAACAACAAATAAGGATACATAAAGCACAGCCGAACGAAGAGAATAAACAACCCATGGAAAGGTCAGCAGTGAAACCGATTACTCAAGGTAAATGTGTGAGTGAACTTGTCTAGGTGCTGGGGAGAGGCAGAAGATCATACAGAGAGGGGAAAGGGTATCTGGGAGCGTGTTTGGGGACTAAGCCGTTTTGGCTGTGGTGCGACCATGTGCTTCTTCGACGATGGTGTGTCCGTAGCAGGGGGGAGAGGGAAGGAATCCAATCCCGTCGATGGGGTTTTTGGGGAAATGGACCGGTCTGATCCCGAAGGGGAGCTGGTGAAATCGGTTGTGGCGTCGTCGTCCTCATCATCAGAATCGCTCCATTTCGAGGAGCCGTCCTCTTCCTCGTCATCTCCATCTTCATCATCATCCTGTTGTCTATTGTTGGATGGTGACGAGGGAGCGTGCGCTACGCGGGACTTCGGGCTGAAGAATGCAGAGATGAAGGGCCGTTCCAGGGTAAGGAGGTCCGCCTCCGTGACTCGGAGCTGAAAGTCGAGGACATCGAGAAACTCGCGTTCGATCCTGCTGATATCCCTGGGACTGAATACACCCGTGGCAAGTGCCCACTGCGGATTCTTCAGCGAAGTGTCGTTATGGTACTGTTGAGCCGACCGATCCGATGCTCCGTCAGCACGGAACCCCGGTGAGATTCATCATGAAACACAGACCTTGGTTGCGCACACGAGGGCTCCGAGGAAAACCCGTTCAAAGGCCCATTCGGGTTTGGCGATGGTGATGTACGGTTTCGCCCGAACGATATAAACCGCTGCGGCGAGGAGAGTGGGCACCGTACAGTGAGCACGACAGATGACCGAGTGGACAAAGTGTCTGAACTTGAGGTTGGAGTTGTTCCTGTCGAGCAGACGACCCCGCTGGGAGGAGGAGCGGTGACCAAGACCATGGTTGACTACGTCAACGGTGGCGTCGACGAGATGGTCAACGATGCATCTTGAGAGAGGGAGATTGACGAGACGGCAGAGCCTGGCTTGGGAGGAGGAGGGATTCATCGCTCGGAAGGCGGAGAGGGCGGAGGAGGGATAATGGGACGCACAGGGGTCGGTTGGTTATAAAGTTCCATGGCCGAGGTTCGAGATGCCGAAGTACAAGAAAAGAAAACGGACAAGGGGGTCCGTCACGTCGTCACATCCCGATCGTAACACATGATGTAACCACTCAGGCGGATCTTGGGTACATTTTACATCACTCGACTGGTCATAAGTGTGGCCTCAGCCGCACCAATGAGAAACGAGACGAATCCATTACGGGGCATCTGCGAGAAAAAGAGCCAGCTAATCTGTATACCAGGGCAGTATAATACCTTGCCGCATGTGCAACTAAATACTTAATATATAACTCTATAGTATGGTGGGGTCAAGAACGTAACGAAAGGCGCCCCAAACTTTGAGGGCAGACGATGACGATGAGAAGGAACAAGAAGGGAAATGAGGGTGAGTAATATGATGGGCGATGTACATTGTGTAAGGAGCAGCGGTACGGTTGATCGATAACAAAATGGACAGTTGACGACGATGAGAGGTGATCGATGGGGGGCTTATACAAAAAACAACAAGTGTCCGCGAGAAGAGACCAATGATAAAAAGAAATGAGCGGCGAGGGAGAATCATACCCAAACCTGGGTTGAATGTGAGATAGCGTTCTGGGATTCGCATCCCTTTCCGCTTATCAGGGGTGCTGGTGAACACCACTGATTTGGGAGGGGGAAGGAATTAAGGATGTCCAGAGCACTAGGAAGGCCCAGGTCCATCACAGGACGACAGGGTCTTGAGGGAGTGACATTTGATGACGCTGTCTGCCGTGAGTAAGACTCGTGGCCAGATACATTTAAGGGAGGGGTGATGGGGGACAGTGAAGAGTCGGAGGAACACGACTCGTCACTATCACTCCATGAGGATATCTCGTTTTCTTCCATATCGAGAGAGTGGCCATAGTTGGGCGATGTGGTGGCAACAAGAGAAGATTCGGGGGTGTCGGGGAACGAGGCGGCATGCAGCGAGTAGACGGAATGATGGTGGGACAGGATGTCATCCTCGGAGATTGAGAGGTCCCAGTTGAGGACTTGGAGGAACTCTCGCTCAATCCTCCCCACGTCGCGCTTGCCAAAGACACCGGTGCACAACGCCCAGTGAGAGTTTCGGAGAGTCGAATCACTGGTGTACTGGGAGGATGAGGATCACGTCAGCATGAAACGAGCGCAGGACGGGACCGGGGAAATGGCGAAACAAACCTTAGCGGCTAAGATAAGCGCTCCAAGGAACACACGTTCGCAGGCCCATTGCTCCGTCCCGATGGAAAGGTAAGGCTTTGCGCGGTGGATATAGACGAGGGAGACAAGTACGATGGGAACCTTGACCTCGGACCGAGAGAGCACGCTGGAGACGAACTCGGTGAACTCTGCGTGGCGGTAGACGTCCTTGGGGTTCGAGGTGGCGAAGGAGGAGACGCGGCCGAGTGCAAAGTCTACCGCTTCGACAGTGCACTGCACGACATAGTCTAATGAAGCGAGAAAGAGTGAGCGACACAAAGGGGTGATTTGGTGCGGGGACGCCTACCGATTAAGCAGTCGGTGAGAGCCAAATCAACGAGCTGGAGCGTAGCGGTAGAGTGGAGGGAAGCGTCGACCAAAGACGCAGGATGGAGGGAGGAGGACATGTATGAGAGGGCGGCTGAGGGGCGGGCAGTTTGGCGGGGGAGGCATGGTCTTATATTCGGCACACAAAGGGACGGGAAGCCAGGCTGGTGGGCGTTAGTCGTGGTCGCAAAAAAGCCGTCGGGGGTGCTAAGGTAATCCGATCTCCTTCCTAATGCGGTAAATCTCTTAATTGCACTCTGCCCCTTTCACTAGCCCCGGACTCGATATCCTCCCACGGCTGTCAGCGGGCAGTCATCAATCCATTCCTGGTGTTGTGGCGTCCTGGCCGACTGGAAATCCCGATGCCCCATCCGCGGATCCGCAATCTATCAATTCCGGTCCAGCTCACGTCTGCTTCCCTGCGGAGAGGAATGGCGAGCAGTCTGCCGAGGCACGCACGCACGCGCTCATGGACCCTGTTGCGCCGGGGGTTGTAGCGGCAGGAAGAGCGGCGCGTCGGCTACGCGGGAGGGTCTCGGACCGAGCGCGGGTGTGAAGTGCAGTGCGCGATCGTACCGGCGGCGTGGCGGGTGCATGATTGGTGAGGAAAAGCAATATGACGCCGACTACGTGCATCACGGTACCGTCGGCCGGTTTCTCTGAGAGCGGATTAATATTTCCCAGCCACTGATGCAGATGGGCGGCAGAGTCGCGGGTTTTCAAGGCACGCCACGAGTCCTGCTTGGTCACAGCGCAATCCCGAGAGCCCGCGGCGCCAACTCTCCGCGGGTATAACCAGGCATGCTTGGTGACACTTGACTCGCGGACGGGGGCTGTTCCGCTTCATTGGAAATCTCCCACGACCACCCACGTCCGCGTCTAGGGGCTCAAGGGCCAGACAAAGAAGAGTTTCAAGTCTTTGCGCCACAATGGATTCCCAAACGCGCCCAGACACGTCCCCCCACGGCCGTGATCTGACACCCGTTGAACTTTGATCGCCCCACGTGGGGTCAGGGTTTTCGGGTCATGTGACACCAGGACCCCTTGTCACTCCTCTGCCGACTTTTCCCAATGGCGACTCCGACGACGGCTTCGTCCTCCACCCAACCGACTCCGTCCTCAAAGCCTTTGGTAGCTACCGGCGATTGGACGAAAAATCTCGTGCATCTCGCAAAGACCGCTGAACTCAAGTGCGAACACGCCTGTCGAACCAGAGAATAATAATAATAATAGATCTTTCCTCGCAGGAAGCACGCTCTCACTCTGCAACTCCACACCGCGCACATCCTTTCTGCGCACGAATCCCTGGAACAAAAGAACAAAGCGATCCAGGATCTGAAAGAACAGAAGAACAAGTTGAGAGCCCATTTCCATCACGCCCTTCCACGTTTTTTTCTCGAGACACCCATAGCACTTCTTCCTGGACCCCTGGAATGCTGATCTTTGTTGCTCGATCACTCATTTTTATCATTATTGTCCCCAGACTGGATAGTGAAAGGACCAAGTTGCTCAATGCGTTACGAGAGGCTCGTATCCCCCGTCTCCGCTTCCCGAAACGCCAATCATCCTGACAACTTCAATTTGTAGGTAAACGAGGACAGAGACAAGGTCAGCGCCGAAAATCCCTTTATTCCCCCGCATTTGGCCCATCGTCTCATCTCACATCGTCAACTACCTTCCGCATTTCACATTTTTCCTGTCACCGCCGCTTGCCCTTTGCCGTCGGTCGTGTTACCCCATTGTTCCTTCCGAAATGGGTGCGGCAGGCGGACATAATGGAGGCCACTCTGACTCGCGAGTTCGTACACCAGCCTGCCCGCGATCTCTCCCGATGACGTACTTATTTACGTTTCCAGGTGTTCCGACCTCAGACTCAAAATCCAGACTATCACCGATGGCGAATACGCGATTGCCAAGCGCGACGTCGACCAACTTCGTGGTGAGCTCGGTCAGACTCCCCTTCCAAACCTCCAGGATACACTGGAAGAACGCAAACGAGAGTCAGTCGCCCCCCCATTTACATGCCCCTCTCCCCGTGCACTGATCGATGTATTGCCCAGATTCCTGCACCAGCAGCAACTTGTTAATAACAACAACAACAGCGGCAACAATAATCAGAACGCTGGCAAGGTCAACGTCAATAAACGCCCTCATTCCGCTATCAATGGTTCCACTCCCACGGGCCCTACAAATGTGACCGAGAGTGCACCCACTACTGGCGAGCCTGAGCCCGCTCCACCCCCTCAGCCCGGAAAGAGGCCGAGAGGTCGCCCCAAAGGAAGCAAGACAAAGAAGAAGAATACAGAGGCTCCACCCAAGGAAGGAGAATCCATTATGCATTGACTCGTCGCCTTCTTTCCCTTCCCCTTTCTCACATTCCGTCTCGTTGTACCATGCCTACATGTATTCTCTAGTTCTGTCACCATGTTCTGCTGCCTTGTAACCCCGTTTTTCCCACCGCCAATGTTCATGTATATATAATAATAACAACAACACTGGTTCTCATGCTCTCGTTGATCGTAAGCTGCTGATTCATAATTCAATGGGCGAGAAACCGAAATTAACCTCGTCTGATGGTCTACCTCAAACGAGCAAGGAGTAACGTTCGAATAATATGCCTGGACAGCATCGAAAACCGCATTCTCTAATCGGAAAGTATGATAGAAATGAAGGGGGGGATGTACAGACCGTGGGATGCATCAGAAAGAGGGAAAAGTAGATGAAAAGCACTGGGGACAGGATCCCTATGGCTCCTTGGTTGGAATCGGGACCACGGACACTGGCTGTGTTTGGACCGCTACCACCTCATCGTCTGCCGTGCTAATCGTTGTCTTGGTCTGTGGTGGCGAAGATTTGTCGTCGCTGGTAGCTGCCGCCAACTCATCAACGACCACCACATCTTCATCATCTATATAGCTGATCGGTCTTGCAATCTCCAAAACCGAATCGCTATTGCTCCTCTCCTGCATGCTTGGCCGGGTCTTCTTGTCTCTCGACGAGACCTTGCGCCAGATTCCGATGCTCGCAAGTTTCACCATATGACCCAGGGCAACAAGCGGATCCTCGCCTTCATCGTCGTCGTCCGACAACCAGAGGTTTTTCGGAGGCCGGTCTGGGTCGTCTTCATCACGTATCATCTGTTTCCGACGGGCGAGCATCTGTGAGCGGGCGGCAACGCCCAAAGTATGATTGTTCTTCCGTTTCTTCGGACGCTCGATCTCAGGAAGCGGTGCGAATTTGACGCTCGGGACTCCGGGACTTGTCAGAGAGGATGGCGAGGATGGGTTCGTGGAGGCGGGAGCGCTTTGGTCGGTAAACGAGGAAGAACGAAGAATGCTTGTTCCCTTCCGAAGCGCAGGCGAAGACGCCGATATGTGGAGCGGACGGGGATAATTCTTGATCGGGTCGTATTGCGGAACAGGGGGTAGGGTTTCCGCGGGCTTATGAAGCGACGCATTGCTTATATTGTGCACGGGACCAGCGGGGATGATAGAGCTACCCTCCCGAGATGTCCTGGTTGACGATGTGGCGGATTCTGCCGTAAGGGTCGAATCTCGAGAGTCGGTCAAGAGAGTGGGGAAATCGACTCTTGTCGGTGACGACCGAAATGATTCCGGCTCTTCTGTAAGGGTTTTCGAGGGCGAACCGAGAGAATCCTTCGAGAGAGTGGCGGGCGGCAGATCGTCCAAAGCGAGCTGCTCGAGTAATTGGGCCATTGGGGAGGGAGAAGCGAGCGATGGTGGCTCGGAGTGCATCAAGGTTCGGAGGGTATATATGACGCAGGAGAGGGGGGAAATTGCCAGCAAAACCTCAAAAGACACGCTGCAGACAGTGGGTTGGGACAGGAGACAGACAAGAAGACGCTCGGACTCACAAGGATACAAGGGCAACAAACGGAAACCAGAAAATGAGAGCGATCCGGTTACGTAAACCCGATTTCCTTTCTCGCCTCTCCCGCTCACGTGCGACTCTCCTTAGACGCGACTTGCTTTCGACTTTTTGTTTCCTCTGGTCATCATCGCGCTCTCTTCTTCTTCGGACCCGACTGCAGCTTGTATTCGATTCCTCTGGCCTCAAGCAGCGAGGCCAAAAATTCGCCCAACTACCCCCCCTTGATGAACTGTTGCCAAGCCCCGCACGCCCATTGCTGATAAACCAACCGGGGATATCCCTCGCCGAGTGGGCCGTTAGAGCGCTCGATCAAACCAAAGCCTCCGGATGTCGACCTCCAGTAGAGCTCAGTCCCAGAGTTCGCGGTACAGCCGGAAGAGGTCCAATACCGCCCAGTCCGCATACAAATCTAACACCAGCGCGACACCCTCGCTCTTGGCCCCCGCACCGTCCATAAAAGTTGGCGAATCAAAGACCCTTGCCGCGTGGGTGCACGATCACGAAAAGTCGACGGCTGTGATCTTCAACCACAGCTGGTGGCCCGGCATCACCGAGGGAGATTTGTTGAGAGTGACCCTGGGTAATTCGGAATCCGGCTTCCTCTTTTTTGTCCCGAGGGAGGACAATTCGGTTAAGCCCCAGTTACAGGTGTGTGTCTTCCTAGCCGAGGAGACAGATCCGTAGACTCTTCCATGTGACGGTATTCTCAAGATATCTATCCCTGGAAATATCGCCGAGGTATTCGGCATCAGGAACAACGGAGACATCACAGTCACCAAGGTTCGCAAAGAGGCGACTTTTGGGTTCCCAGAATACACTCCGGTGCTTAAACTCTGTATTACAGCTCGATAAAGACTCGTGCAAAGCGGACTATGTGGAATTTGCATTCCAGGACCAATATCTCGGCAGAAATGAAATGTGGAGGCTTGGGCAACACCTTGTTGGAAAATGCGTCTACGTCGACCAAGACATTTCGTTCATCGGCGTCATAGCCGCCAAGGTGACAGCAATCTATGTTGGTGGTCATAGAGTGGGTGTTGGGCTACCACTTCCCTGTGATCTCTGATGCGCTGATACATCGAATATTGACTTGATAAGGTCACCGCAGGCTGTATGACTTCTACCACGAAAGCAATATATCGTTCCCTGTCCGCGAAGACGACTCTGTTCATCCAAATTTGCAAAGAGTTTTGGCAGTTTGCGGATGATGGAGAACGCTTTTACGAGAAGGTCGTTCATTCATTCCTCCCGGCCCTCTGTACCAAGTGGCGCGAAGCCGGTACAAATCACATCGTCACCATCGTTCTTATGTCTAGGGTGTTCTATGACCAGTCGGAGATTGACTACGCCGCTGGGCCACTCAGGAGAGACGACGAAGGCAGGTGGTACAAGGACTTCTATCGGATCATAAACGACCTCGAGGTCATTCACGATTGGAAGTCGACACTCGTCAGCCTCAAGGATTCCTTTTGGGCCTTCCAGCGGGATATTCTATTGACTCACCACTACCACCAAGCATCTTTGGGGCACTCGTCGACCTCGCTTCAAGCTCCTCCCCTCCCCCGACTTGTGGGTCAACTTTCGTACGCTCACGATGGACCAATTCTAGAGGCTCTAAATCTGTCCCTGAACCCTACGGAGACCCACTACATCGACCGCTCGTTGTCGTTGACCGGCGCGTCGACGATTATCATCACTCCGGGGACAGGATACTTCCGCGTCTCGAAACATCTCCTTCGTCTGACTACAACTCGCCTGGTAGATCAGGGATTTTCTGTGGACCTTATCACCCTCACAAAACCGCCTTTACACCAGAGCCCGATATTTTGCTTTTGGGGTGTGGAACCAGAGTTGAAGGCAGGAGCTGGGGGAACGGGTAGTTTAAGGAGCATGGATCCGCTCTGGGGTGGAGATGACGATCCGCACGAATCACTGGGAAAGGAAAGGACTGTGTTCTGGTGGGAGCCGTTCTGGATGTCTGTTTCATTCTGGAATAAACAGATGGACCTACCCTTCCGAGAGGACAGGTACGTAACGAAATCCGTAACCTATTCACCTCCGCGGCTCACAAAATCGAATCGAGCAGGTTCGTCGCTCGCGCGAAGATGTATGAGATTCGCTCATTAGGCCTACTCGACCACGATGTCCTGTCCAGCATCGAGATTCCGTTCTTACCCAAGTTTTACTCGGAAACTATGACGACCCCCGTGAAGGAATACTTCGAGGACTCGATATCCGAGGAAGACGCGGAAAGGTTCGATCAAGATATATTTTCTCTCCCGCGGAGCGTCAGGGCCCCTGTGGTTGGTAGAAACTCTTACGCTTCTTCAGGGAGCGGCACGATCCTGTCCTCCTCGTATCGGTCGGTCGGTGGGAAGCACATTCAAAGATCAGGGTCCCTCACCATCCATCCCATCGAGGAAAGTCCACAGCTCCCGCACATGGAACTTTTGGCCGAGGGTGGCGAGCGACTATCAACACTTTCGATGGGCCCCCTCAGCTCCTCTCCCTCCCATTCTTCCGTACACTCGAAGATGTCCGCACGGTCTAGTTCTTCTGAATCCACGAGCGCATCTGGGAAATCCGGGAAGACAGGGTCGAGGTTCGCACCAGCGTGGTTGTTCAATCCGTTCAGGGGTGGTCTCAGTCAACCACAAACTTCAACCGTTTCCGCTTCCGCGGTGACGAGTCCCGCCCTAGCGTCAACACCGATCCTTACGCCTTCATCTTCTGTGCTCACGTTCACCAGTTCGGGGCACAAGACTCCCATCCCTCGTTCTCCTAAACCAGTCAACATACTCCCCCGTGCGTCACCCAGGAATTCTGCCTTGAGCCGAACACTGGAAGAAGACAGTAATTTCCCACAACACAGAGGCTCGCTAACTCGCACCTCACCACTCAATACGCCCCCCCGCACGGAGGCGACGATCACGGTCATGCGAAGAACGGGAAGTACACAGTATAACTCCAGTGTCCCGTTTCCATCCTCGCTTCCCAACCGAACCAACCCGTCGTTCCCACGAGAATATGTACCTCATCCCCAGTCTTCCTTGGCTAGGAGGTGGCAGCATACCTACCCTGAACCATTGACCAGGATGGAGATCAAATGGAAGTCGATGGTCACTCCACCTTGTTTACCCCTGACGGTCGAATATTTCCCGACGAAGTCGGAGTTGGAGTCTTCGTACGACATATTTTCGTATGATTTCGTGGTGGACCCGCCGGAGATGCGATCCTTTTTGGTGAAGCCTCCCGTGATCCCAAAAAACGCAAGTAGGGATGAGGTAAGGAGGGCCTGGGCTGTATCTATCATGCGGGACATGGTCGCTTTGCGACTTGCTCAAGGGTTCCAGTTCATCTTAAAATCTTCCACCCCCGGCACCACAAGACCTGGCCCACCTCCTACAAGATTCCCTCGTCGTCCCTCTGTATTCATCCCTGACGAAGAGTTGAGCCCTCAGGCTCTAGGAGCCGCGGACGTCCTAAACAACCCAAACGACCCGGTGTATTTGAGTATGAGCAACGAAATCCATCAGATTTCGTACACGGGTGAAGCGGTCAGACTGAGGAGGTATGTGAGGAGGATGGTGGCGAGCGCACCGATTGAGTACCAGTGTTTGATTTGGCCGAAGTTGGGAGAGGGATATACGGAGTTGAAGACGTCGTTTGTGTCCCACGGGTTGGAGAATTACGGTTGGAACAGGTTTGAACGGGATCATCCTCTCTCTACTCGAACAAGGGCTGACAGCTATCTGACCAGACTTGACATGTTGATTGCGGGTTATGAAAATCAACTCCACGAATCCCTCAGGTACTGGCGAACCAGATTTATCGTCATACCTTCCACGGATTCCCCCCTCACGAATATCGGACCCACTGGTGAAAAGCTCAACGACGAAGAGATCCGTCTCGTTGGGATGGACAAACTCGCAGAGCTTTTCTCCCGTGTCAGATGGCAGCCCCCAGACAGTAGCCTCGGGACTGGAACTCAAACCCAATCCGTCGTCAGGTTTCTGACAACAGATCTGGGTCCAGCTGAGTGCATCCTTGATGAAACACTTATGAATCGTCTAGATGAGATCCATGCTATGGGACCGCTGAAGAAGAACACAAAGAGTGAGAAAGAGATTTCGCAGATGAGCTTGAGTGCTATTGCGAAAGCGATGCGAGATGATCCTGTCGGTTTGCCGATCAAGGATTACAGGTGGCATGGAAGGCTTTACACGGACGCTTTTACTGGATCAGATTTTGTCAATTGGTTGGTCAAGGAGTTCCGAGACATTTCGTCGAAGGAACAAGCGGTTGAGGTTGGAGGGAGGTTGCAAGCGCAGGGGTTGTTCGACCATGGGAGAAGGACTCATGGTTTCCTTGATGGGTAAAAGATTTTAATCTGTTCTTGTAGGTCATCGCAACTGACTGGCGGGACAGGCATTACTTCTATCAGTTGAGGTCTGAGTACTTTGCTCCCTCGACCCCTAGAGGATGGTTCAGAACGAAACACCCATCGACGTTCGGAATGGTAGAGGGGTCCGGGTTTTACCCGGGTAACAGCCGGGCTGCCACCCGTCGCGCAAGGAAGCACCTTACCCTGAGTCAGAGCCTGGTCATCGATATCGATGTAAACAAGGTATGCCATCGAGTACTGGGATTTTTCCTGACTGCTGAGGGGGAAATATAGAGGAGCGACCAAGCGGAAACCGTCATCCTACATCACGATATCATCCACAATCCCGCCACCTGCTTCCACTTCGAGTTGCAGTGGATCGGAACGACCGCTCGCTGCATCGAGGACCAGCTTAAACAATGGAGCAGGACGATTGAAAGATACGGTCTGAAACTCGTCGAAGCATACGTTAACCAGATATGCGACATTCGAGAACAGAACCCGTTCCAATCGTGCTATCCAGTTAGGCTCTCCGTTCCTCCTCCTGTCGTGGATGATTTGGACAAAAGGGTACCAGAGGGGACGCAGATACGCAACTACTTCGAAAGCGCGCTGCTGCGGAGGTTTGGGTTTGTGTTGGACATCGAGGCTGCGAGCACCTACCCGGAGCAAATCGACCCGAATTACCATTATCGAAGGGCACCGTTCAAGTATTCACAGTGGGTCCATCGATCCGGGGTGATATTTGCACAGATTCTAGGAGGGACTAATGGGTTTTTGTTCCTGACCAACCGTCTCATGGCCCCAGGGCGAATAGGAACTTCGTTGAAGAGCAAGGAGCAGAGGCCGAGCGCTCTGGCGGATGAGATCATGTTTAAGATCAACGATTTTTGTAGTGTCCCCGCGGACCTCTGCAGTTTCTACGACGAGGAGGTTGCTGCTTTGGCCCCAATTCTGGAGGACCCTCCCCCGTTGAAGTTGTGATTGTGGTGAAGGGTGTTTAACATTGTATACGAGTAACATGTTGTAACGACTAGGGTGCTTCTCTTGCGCTTATTATAATATCCCTTCCGTTTGTTCTCACAGACCGCCGATGGGGGTCCCGAGATAATGGTTTTCGCATGTCTGTCGGGAGATTGTGAGGACAACAGATACCCGAAGGGTATGTACATATGTACTTACCGAATGCGTCTTCTTCGTCCTTTGCTGCCCTCCCCAGACCAAGACTTCCATAGTATTGTTCTACTCGCCTGTACACACTGTACCCGAACCCTTCATACATGTTTATGGCCAGCTCGTTGGTGCACCGCACGTAGAGATCGACGAAGAAGCCCTTATAAACGTCGTCGGAAACGAGTTCGAGCAGGTTCATCATCTTCCGTGCCAGACCGAGTCGACGGTATTCGGGAGCAACGGTGATCGCGGTTACGTGCCCATGGTGCTCGAGACCATCGCCCTCGGCTTTTCCGAAAACTGGGAACCAAGGGGGAAAGGGAGGTGTTTAGGACGTTGCACGTGTATGAAGCGTGGATCGTGGCACTGAACTGTAGCCCATCATGCGACCCGAAGGAGCTTCTTGAACGCTGCAGAGATCGGGCCATCTGGACAGATAGGTGAGGTAGAACGAGATTCCGTACTACCCGTGAGGATGAATTGAGTTTTCGTGACTTGAGTCCATTATGATCTGCCAGCTCACGGTTTCGGTCCAGATGTCCAAGTTACTGGAGACAGCTTAGAGTCGATGACGATGCTTCGGGTCGGGCGTAGACTTACACATTATTGAACTTGAAGAGATCTGTGGCCTTGAAAGGTCGAAGGACACTCATGATTGGGCTGCAAACCGGGAAAAGTCGAGGTAAAGGGTCGGACGGAAGGGTGATCGACCAAACGCGATCGAGAATATCCGATGCATGGTGTGGCTCCGAGACCCGGAAGTACAACAAAGCTACGTATCACAAGTATCGAATACTCTAAAGAATACCTGACACTGGCCTAATCTATCCGGGCCTTGAAGATCTTCACCTCTTCCCTTGGTCTGATGAATAGCACGTAAATGTGGGGGCATTGGCTTTCGTGAAGGGTTTCGACTTACCGATCCTGTCCGTCCGTAGCCACAGCACCAAGCCTCTGGAGGACCCTCATTCCGGATTGTACCCTCCCAAATATCGTGTGTTTGTTGTCAAGGAACGGTGTTGGAGCAAGGGTGAGGAAGAACTGGGAACCTATGGGTTCTCTTAGATGGGACAGGTTGAGATGGTGAGGACGCCCGCACCGTTGGTATTGGGACCGGAGTTGGCCATTGCCAAGATCCCCGCACCCGTGAATCGTAGTTCTGAGTGAAGTTCGTCTTCGCTGTGGCGAGTCACCGGTCATGAGTGACAGTGAGTACAGGAGTGACACGCGCCGGACTTACAACCGATGCCCGTAGATACTTGTTCCACCTCTTCCAGTGCCGGTAGGATCACCTGTCTGCGCCATAAAGTCCTGAGCAACGACGTGAGTCATTCAGACCTCTTCAGCGCGCATTCGCATGACATACTGCGATTATCCTGTGGAAAACTACACCATTGTAGTACCCGCGTTTTGCTAATTCAGCAAAGTTTTTGCAAGTCTGGTTCCTTGCAAGGCTAAATGCAACGAATCGGTGAAAAATGAATAGGACATACTTTAGGGGCGTGGTCCCAGTACAACTCGAGCTTAATCTCCCCCATATTTGTCTCGAGAATAACAGACTCCATCTTGACGGACGCGGTGGTAGAGAGTGCTAGTGATCGAGAAGGCACGGTACTTGCCGCCGAGATTCTCTCCACCCAATCGTGATGTCCCAGAAACAAAAGTCGGAAGGTGAGATCAAGAGGTTTATCCTCACCGAGGAGGTCGCTGAAAATTCACAAGGCCCCTCTCAGGCGGAGATTCTTCTGCGAGTGACCTCAGGAATAGCGGCGGAGCTGATCAAAGCCTATGACTCCGGCCAGTCGGTATCTCTAAATGAGGTGCGAGCGAAGATCAGCAAGAAACACGGATACGGAGGCGTACCGAGGCTGGTCGACATCATCAGCGCTATTCCGGATGATTATAAGAAGGGTCTGTTGCCCAAGCTGAGAGCCAGACCGATAAGGACTGCCAGTGGTGTATGCCTTGTTCCTGCCACTCTCCGGTTTTCCATCCCGCCAACCTTCTCCATAGATTGCCGTGGTTGCAGTAATGTGCAAGCCTCACAGGTGTCCGCATATAGCTATGACAGGAAATATTTGCGTGTATGTGAAATGCGTCGCGGTTACTGGCTTCGCTGATACCGAGTGGGCTTGAATTTTTAGATACTGTCCTGGTGGCCCCGACTCGGATTTCGACTACAGCACTCAAAGTTACACCGGCTACGAACCGACAAGTATGAGGGCTATTCGTGCCAGATACGACCCTTATGAACAGACTAGAGGAAGAGTTGAGCAGCTCAAAGCATTGGGTCACAGCGTAGACAAGGTACTTGAGCACATTCCTATTGATTCACAGTTGTCTGACTCCGGGTCAGGTCGAGTTCATCATCATGGGTGGAACATTCATGAGCATGCCCGAGGATTACAGGAATACTTTCGTCGCACAGCTCCACAACGCCCTTTCAGGGTTTACCGGAACTGACGTTGATGAAGCTGTTCGGTATGGTCTTTTACGAATTTTGAAACCACTTGAGCCCTTAATCGATGTTGATAGGTACTCCGAGCAGAGCAAATCAAAAGCTATCGGTATCACAATAGAAACACGACCCGACTATTGCCTGAGACCACACCTCAGGTACGTTTGCACATCTCGCGAGCACCGGTATCGTTCAAACGGTGTTACAGTCAGATGCTGCGGTACGGTTGTACAAGGCTCGAAATTGGTGTACAATCTGTCTATGAGGACGTTGCTCGCGACACCAACCGTGGTCACACCGTCCGCGCTGTGTCCGAATCTTTCCACCTTGCCAAAGACGCAGGATTCAAGGTCGTCGCTCACATGATGCCGGACCTACCTAACATCGGTGTTGAACGGGATCTTGAACAATTCAAAGAGTACTTTGAAAATCCTGCGTTCAGAAGCGATGGGTTGAAGATCTATCCCACGCTCGTCATCCGGGGTACTGGACTATACGAGCTCTGGCGGACGGGGAGGTATAAGAACTATACTCCAAACGTTCTGGTCGATGTGGTGGCTCGGATATTGGCCCTCGTCCCACCATGGACAAGGGTATACCGAGTACAAAGGGACATTCCACTCCCACTTGTAACGAGTGGCTGTGAGAACTCTGGGAACCTCCGAGAGCTCGCTCTAAACCGGATGAAAGACTTTGGTGCAGAGTGCCGAGACGTCAGGTTCCGTGAGGTCGGTATCCATGAGATCCACCACAAAGTACGACCAGAGTGCGTGGAGCTTATACGAAGGGATTATACTGCGAACGGGGGTTGGGAGACTTTCCTGTCCTACGAGGACCCTGAAAGAGATATCCTCATTGGATTGTTACGGCTGCGAAAGTGTTCTGAAGAGGGCACGTTCCGGCCGGAACTCGTAGGAGGGGCCAGTATCGTGAGGGAGTTGCACGTTTATGGGACTGCGATCCCGGTCCACGGGAGGGATCCCACGAAATTCCAACACCAGGTGCGCCTAAGATTTAGTCTCGAGGCGTACGTTATCTTGACACGGACGTTGCGCTCTTAGGGTTTTGGAACGCTTCTGATGGAGGAGGCGGAACGGATAGCTCGAGAGGAGCACGATAGTGCGAGGATTGCTGTTATCTCTGGTGTTGGGACTAGAGATTATTACCGGCGGCTTGGATACGAGCTCGAGGGACCGTATATGACCAAGAAGCTGTACTGACCACTCGGACTTGGGACGTCGCCTCTTCCGGCTCTGGTCCAGGGGAGGTTGTGCATTGGTTACTTCTACTCATTCGTTGTAGTGGGGTAGCCAAGTGACTGTAGTAACGCAGTTTGTCGCTGTATCCACATCATCCGTGGGATCCGAGGAATCATATCGCGAGTAATGGGCAATATTAATGACAATACCCAGAAGGATGATGGTGAATATATGACGGCTGGTTTGGGCGGACAGGAGGGAGAAGTGGTCATATTCATCACGAGTGTTACAATCCGCCTATCTGTACCTTGTGGGAGGTTGGACGATGAGGGCAGTTAGTATTCGGTAGGGAATGTTGTTGGGAAACCGGTACTGCAACTTCGGCGGCCACTGTCAGATTCGACGGGGTTGTTAACGCCCGCAGTCCGCTTTCGCGGCACAACCCATACGCTCACCAGTGCCCTATGAACCCCGAACGGAGAACGGAGAACGGAGGGTAACTGAGGAGCCACACAGTAAACGAAGAGTCTGGGCGATCGGTCGATCGGATGCAGCTTCAAATGCGTCGACCACGGATACTACGATTATCTCCATCAAAAGAGCCTATTTCCATGAGGCGTGTCATGTCAGAATAGCCGCCTACTTCTATCAGGGTTCAGGTTCTCCCACAGCCTGTACCCCATACCGTTTTCTCCCATCTACCTCGAGTCTCGATCATGGATGCAAAGTCCCAGCGACCAGAAGGGCGGGATGGTGTTCTTTCCGTGTTGAATGTGGCCATCGAGGTCCTGAACCTTGTGAAGGAGGTCTCTGATATCACACCAGCAAAGGCCGCGTTCGGTTCTGTCAGTGTCCTTCTGACGATGATCAGGGTACGCTTCCCCCGATTCTATGACGATGGGCTTCTGGTTCACGTTTATCTAGGACTCAATGAGCAACGAATAGGAATACGTCGAGCTCGGGTTATCCTGCGCCGATATCTGTAGAGCGCTTGACCGGGGACTGGGTGGAAAGAGTCTGGATGACCTCAGTCAGTCCGTGTGCGAGGCGATAAGTCAGTTGACGACGTAGGTTGAACCAGCAATCTGGATTTGGATAGCTCACCGACAATGTTCTTGATCGCAGGACCGTAGCAGATATCCAAAGGAAGGTCATCAGACAGAGTGGGCGGAACGCAGTCTCGATTTTTCCATGCGAAGGACGATAAGGAAACGATTGCCGCTTGGAAGGCGGAGCTCAACAGGATACTTCTTGTCTTCAACGTGCGTCCAATCGCTCTTACTTGGTCATCGCTCACTACTCCCATTCAGACCGAATTAGTCATAAATACCCATGTGGCCGTTTCCGACATTCGCCATGATGTATCGAAGATCCGGGAAGAGATTGGTGGACATGTTAGCTCGGTAAGTCCGAGCCACGTTTAATCCGTCAACGGGATAATGCTTACATCTGTCTAGGACCAATCCAGGTCAGCAGTTCCGACTACCGGGGAATCCAACGCCTTACACTTGCACCTAGCACACTCGGAGAACTACCTCCCCCACGGCCAAGGACGTGTTTCGGGCGTGGTGAGCTGATCGAAAAGATCGTTGGTCTGGCAGAAAACCTGACACCTGTTGCTCTCATCGGCGCTGGAGGGATCGGCAAGACATCCATCGCACTGACCGTCCTCCACCACGGCAGCATCAAGAATCGATTTGGCGATAAGGGCCGATTCATTCGCTGTGACCAGTTTCCTGCGTCGCGTGCTCATTTCCTCAACCGACTCTCCAAGGTCACCGGTGCAGGTGTCGAAAACCCTGACGACCTGACTCCCCTGCGGCCATTCCTATCTGCAAGGGAAATGATCCTGTTCCTCGATAATGCAGAATCCGTGCTTGACCCACAAGGAACAGACGCTCGGGAGATCTATGACATTGTGGAAGAGTTGAGTCGGTTCGAAACTATATGTCTCTGCATCACCTCTCGCATCTCCAATGTCCCTCGGCACTGCGAGCGTCCGACCATCCCCACATTGTCAATGGATTCAGCATGCGACATCTTCTATGGTATCTGCAATAACAGCGGGCGGTCCAATCTCATTAACGACCTTGTCAGGCGATTAGACTTACACGCCCTCTCAATCACACTGCTCGCTACCGTCGCATTCCACAACATGTGGGATTATAGTCGACTGGTCAGGGAATGGAACACACCGCACGCAGACACTTCAGACAGACTATAACGAGAGCCTAGCGGCAACGATCGAGCTTTCGCTCGCCTCGCAGACGTTCTACAAACTCGGCCCTGACGCCCGCAACCTCCTCGGTGTCATCGCTTTCTTCCCTCAGGGTGTCAATGAGAACAATCTCGACTGGCTATTTCCTGGTATCTCCAACAGGGCAAACGACTTCGACAAATTCTGCACTCTTTCCTTGACACATCGAAACAATGGATTCATCACGATGCTGGCGCCGCTCCGTGACTATTTTTGCCCCAAAGAGCCACTATCATCTCCGCTCCTCTACACAACCAAAGAACATTACTTCTGTCGATTATCAGTTACCATCGACCCCGGCCGACCCGGCTTCGAAGAAGCGCAATGGATCATGTCAGAGGATGTGAATGTCGAGCACCTGCTTGACGTCTTCACATCCATTGACGCAAGCTCGGTTGATGTCTGGGCTGTCTGTGACAATTTCATGGACTACCTCTATCGGCACAAACCACGGCTGGTTAAGCTGGGGCCAAAGATTGAAGGACTCCCAGATGACCACCCCTCCAAACCAAAATGCTTATTCAGGCTCTCACTATTGTTTGGCACAGTTGGAAATCACGTGGAGAGAAAACGGCTCCTCATGCACGCTTTGATACTCTGGAGAGGACGGGAGGACGACTATGAGACCGCTGAAACATTGAGGCTTATATCCCGTGCAAACTGGATGCTTGGCCTCTACAAGGAAGGGATCCAGCAGGCGAAAGATGCGTTGGGAATTTACGAACAGCTCAACAATGTAGTGGGACAAGCGCTGTCTCTGCAACAGCTCGCTTCTCTGTTGTGTAACGACAACCAGCTCGACACCGCAGAAGAAGCCCATCACGCGCAATCGATCTCTTGGCCGAAGGCTACCAATTTACGGTCTGCGATTGTTACCGTCTCCTCGGCAAGATATGTCACTCCAAGGGCGAGACAGAGAAGGCCATCGATCACTTCAAGACGGCGCTCGTGATTGCGCTTTCTTTCAATTGGGACAGTCATCTATTTTGGATTCACTACGGGCTAGCGGAGCTGCTTTTCGATGGAGGCAGATTCGATGATGCACACCAGGGTCTCGAACGCGCCAAGTCGCACACGATCAATAACCCATACCAGCTGGGTCACGCAATGCGGCTGCAGGCACAGTTTTGGTGGAGACAAAGCAGGTTCGAAGAGGCAAGGTCTGAGGTTTTGCGCGCTGCCGATGTTTATGAGAAGCTCGGGGCAGCAAGAGAAGTAGGGGACTGCAGAGCTCTCCTCCGGAAGATCGAAGAGGGCGCAAAAAATGCGGTTATCTCTGGTGGTTGAATTTTAATGGTGAGCTTGTGGAAACGGTACTACTTCCTATTTGTGTTAACCCTCCACTCCTAGTGTGGTACACTATCCCACATACTTAATTGGCGTATACTTCCGTAGGCAACCGACCCCAGACATTCCGTTTCCAACCACCGTACCCCCCACTATCACTGCTACCCCTTTTCTCCTCTGCTTCCCAAGAACATCACCTGTTGTACCGGCTGACCTGCTGTAACTGGGCGTTATTTCGTGTTTTGTTGTTCCACAGCTCGTTGGTTTGTGGCGTGTGTTGTCTGGTCCTCCGTCTTCCGTCTTGTGTCTGTTTGTTTCGCTTTTTCCGTGTCGTAGACCGTCCGTGAATTTCGAACGTTTGGTTTGTCGGGGTAACGGCTGATGTATTAACGGTGGTTCTGGCTAGTCTGTACGGTGTGGATTTGTGAAAACATCATTTGTGGATGCTGACGCTAGGGATTTCACGACCCACGCCTGAGATGTTGGCGCTTCAGCTAGAAGCCATCCCTCTCATAAGAAGGGTGTACGGGTGCAGCCTGTGATATGACACGTCGAAATCTGAGTGGCCCAAGGCCAGTTCCCCAATCTTCCGTCTCTAAGTGGGAGATATTGATCTGTGTTGCTTCCACTGGCCAATTATTCATCGACATCGTTGGGGCGAAGGGAGTCAGCATGAACGAACACGGACCACAACCTTCATTGTTCCTCGATAATAGAGACCCGTCTGCACATGGATATACAATTAAAGAATGTGTTGGCTGTGGGCTTCTAATCGCTCGGACTCTTACGTATTTCGAGTGAGAAAATGCTAGTGTACACCAGATTGCGCTGCGTAGATGCCGAAGCGTTCCATGAGGGATTATCGAAGAAATGAAGATGGGACAGACAAAAGGGAAATGCGGGAGGGGTGCGCAATGTAAACGCAGAGATAATGGTAAAATGCATGCAAGATAAACACGGGTGAATGCAGATGGAGGGGTAAATAAAGTGAGGGACTAGATGGGAGTGAGTGACCGGTGCGGTTGAACGAGTGGGAATGTTAGGTGAGCAGGCTTGTCAACAAAACAGAACAGGATACAGAGGGGATTCCGGTCAGCTTAAAAACAAAAAGCAAAGGAGAGGAGGGGAGAGATCACTAATTAAACGGAATCGATCGCGTCTAGCGTTAAGTTCGATACAGCCCTATACAGGGACCGACCTCCCTCTGAGGGGATATATGCGGCCACGGCATCGGCGACAAGCTTGTCGATGGTTTCTGGGGCCATTGATCGAGCATGTTCTCCGCCTTGCAAGAATAAAGCTTGCGAGGCGACTGCGAGTTTCTCTTCGTTCGTGAAAGGAACGAAAGGTAGGACGGTCGTCACGCGAGAGATCAACGAGGCCTACACTGATTCGTCATCTTAGTCAACCAGGTTCAGTAAGACAACTCACCCCGAGACATTCAGTAACATCTGGTCTTAACAGGTTGATCAGCTCTATGTATTCCTTCCTGTCCATTGGCGTGTCCGGATCCGCTCTCTCCGCTTGGTGGTCAAAGACGAGCTGGTGTCCCGTGTTAGCAGTAGCGATCCAGATAACATTTCTGGCATTGACATGTCGCTGGCCAGCCGCAAACGAACATTTGCCGAGTTCCCAAGGCATGAGGAGAGAGAAGAGGGTCTTTTCGTCGACGACCTTGTCGATTTCCTGGAACAGGAAAGTGTCAGAATCGTTTTCTACGAGGCGGCATCGGGAAAGTCACGCACGTCCAACACGACAACGCATCGCTTTCCCTCGTTATCTGCCAGGAACTCGGCAAGGGTCGACGTCGAGGGTTCTTCATACGGGCTCATCGAATAGGACTGCCACAAATCGTGCGTTGACCTCAGGGTTGTCATATTGACGGTGTGCGTTGGGACTCCCAACAAACTCCCGAACTTCCTCGCGAAAAGGCTCTTCCCGTGCCCGCTAGGTCCGCATAGCATAACCACCAACGGACTCACGCTCAAGTTCTGACTCTGAATACTCAGACACCTGAAGAGCTGCTCGAACGCACAATCCTGACCAATGACATCGTACCGCATCCTCGCCAAAGGACGGAAGAACGACCGATGTATCAAGGCGGAAGTGCGCCGAGTTTTGGGCGCGTCAGCGCGATTGATGAAGTACCTCGTAGCAGGGTCCATCTGGCTCTTCATTGCTTCAAATGCGGGATCCACTTCCCTTCGTCCATCGATTTCGGCCGCATTGAGACTATGTCCAACGTGGGCAGGACTGGAGCCTGAAATCACGACGCTCGACCTCCGTGAATGACCTTGTCCACCGCTGGGAGATTCCCTCAACCCCGCTGGATCTGCTCCATACGCCAGCAGTGTCTTCACGATTTCCAGCCGATTTGTCAGCTGGTCGTTGGTTAAAGCGAATTGCAGCGCCGACTGAGGGCCAACTTGATCATTGGGGTTGGCTTCGCCGCTATCTAAGACCCGTTGAACCTGGGAGATGTCGTCACTAGCGATAGCAAACATAAGAGTAGGACGGGGAGTCGCTATCGCGTGTGAGGGCTGGCGGCGAGTGTGGGTCTGAGTGGGGCGGCGAGATGAGCTAGGGTCCTTAGTGAAGACAGGGACAGAACGAGGCTGGGGTGTCGAGTGTACGCTTTGCGCATGTGGAGGGAAAGTTGTATGAAGGTGGCGAGCGGGTAGCCTGGCGGAAGAAGATCCCGAGAGGATACTTGACGATCGTGATGGATTTGCGGCATGGGCATCGATCATCTGGTCCAGAATAGGTGCAACTGTAGATACTGGTGAATCAGTAAATGCAGACTGCGGCTGAGCGCTTTCTTCTTCCACGTTTTCTAAGTACGGGGAGCAAGAGGTGGAAAAAGGATGTCGTATAGTCTCTTCGGGATCAACGCCCAAGTTGTTCTCGTCCCTATCGTTCCACAGAACTTCCACCTCTCCTCGAGCCGCATAAAATGGTTCTGATAGCGTGCTCGAAGCGCGACTGTGCAGGTGCACACTATTTCTGAACTCCTCATTTGGAATGAGGGGATTAAACTGTCGTTGAATTCCACTGCTGGACGCAGAGACTTGCGAAGGAGTAGGTGAAGGAACGGTGATGTTGGACAAGGAGCCGAAATTGGAAAGGTAATGTTGGTGTGAACCGCTAGGAGTGCCGAACAACAGGGGTGATAGGCGATTAGTGACTGGGGTATTGCGAACGTGTTCTGGTATAATCGACGACCGTGCGGATGAAAGTAGGCGACTATCGCTGATGGAGAAGTCGGATTGGGTACTGGGTGAAGGAGAGGGAGCAGGGGGTGATGCGGAGGGGAGGATTTCGTTCGTAGGGAACGTTAGTGACTGGCTAGAGTTCAGAATCATCGACAGGCGCAGCGGTTTGAGAGATCGAGGTCCTGACGATGGTGGTTGTTGGGTTTCAATGCCCGAGTGGGGAGGCGGTAGAATGAGAGGTTGAGGTCGGTGGAATACTTTCGAAGTCCGCCGTGAACCGTGTCGCTTTTTGTCGCGAAAACCAATGGGAACGGTGGAGCTCGGGGGTCCCAGGTCTGTGCGGATGGAGAGGGAGGATGATGATCTACTCGAAACCAGGGGTGATCCGATCGAGCGATTGTCATTAAGGGGCGACTTTGGGGAAAGTAACTCCGCAGCGGCGGAAGGGGGTTGGGGAGGGTGAAACGATGCGGAACTGCTAGGGCGAGAGTAGTTTTGCACGGGAGAGGTGGGAGACCAGACGTGGTCGCTACTTGAGGAGTGATACAACCCGTACATCGAGGTGACAGTGTCGTCCTCTGCATCTGGAGTCCAAGGCAGCGACTCAGGGAGGGGTGGTGGGGTTTTTGTCGCCTCAGGTCGGGGCATGACGGTCAATATGGAGGAAGCTCTCTTTCTATTGAGTCTAACCTCGCCCGTCACTGGTGATTTGGTTTCTTCGTCATCCTCGTGAGGCAGGGGTGAGGCGGGTGGTAAAGTTGGATACGCTCCAGGAGAATCCAAGGAGGATGGGCTGGGGATGGCAAATGGGTCCTTCTCTGGGTCTGGGATGGAGGCTAGGACCGCCGACGGTCGGGATTTTGTGTCATCAGAGTGTCGCCGGGTCGCGTCCACCACCTCGGCAACACGCTCTGTAGGAGATGGTGCTCGTTCGGACACGGAGCTCGGGAACGAACCAAACCGAGGGGAAATTAGTGCACCGAGGCGACTCTGGGGTGGGGGAAAGGCGCGGGTTGTGGGTGAACCAAAGGGTGACGAAAGGAGGTCGAGGGTTGAGGGTCTCCATTGAGACAGAGAGGTGGAGAGGCTCAAAGGGGGAGGTGTAGAGGCTCGAAGTTCAGCATAACCCGAGTCGATGGAATCGTCCCTGGAAGGTTTGTCCGATGGTTGCGGAGAAAAGACATGTGATCCCCATGTGGTGGGGTTAGGGGAACGTGGGTGTATACTGTCGAGACTTGTGTCGACAGCACTCGTGGTTGTTTCGAGAGGATGATCCAGTGGGACAGGTAGATCCTCTGGTGCTTCAGCAGGCATGGGAAGGCTATAGGTCACCCTCGGTGAGGATTGGGCTGTCGGGATTTGGACAGCATCATCTTCCGGGTCGGTGGTAAGGTGATCCCCTGGGTCTCCGTGGTCTACGAAATGTGGGGGGACTTTGATGGTCCATGCGATCGCTTCGCCCGCTGTCCCAGCTCCGAGACCATCGTCGCCAATCACGCCCTCCAATGCCAGTAACAGGCTGGTCATACGGGGCGACCGATTCGGGGATATTGGGGATTCCGGCCTAGGCACGGAGCCTATGTGTTCGGCTGGATTGCTATCTGCATTTTCTGGCGGAACGGAGGAAGGGACGTGGACGGAGGTCTTCGGGGCTTTGATTTTGACTTCGTGGAGGAATGAGCAGGAGTCGGAGAATAGGCATCTTCCTTGCGAATAGAATGGACATGGGCGCGCTTGACGGGGAGGTAGATTAGCAAGGGACCGCGAGGGACAAGAGTGGTCGGTGGCGTACCAGGCTTTTTCCAAGGAGGGTCAGGCAGTCTGCTCTTTTGGTTCATAGCGCGGTCGAGGAAGTACTGAGGGAGGGTATAAGCAGGAAAGAGAGAGCAGCGCCGAAGAGATTTACCTCTGACCCGCTGGCCACTGCCTCGTCTTGGGGCTGCGCGGTGTTTGACATCCGAAAGACATCCGTCCCAGCCAGACGCGTGCAAGTTCGGCTCAGCTGGAGGGAGGAATCCTTTCAAGAAGTGGGTCCGCCTCGGTCACTATGGGAACGGTCCGTTCGGAAGCGCGTCGGAGCGAGAGTTTGATAACGTCGGCAGCGGGGGTCGGTGTAAGAAAAGGTTGCACTACCACACTGCGCAGGATGTAGGGAGCCCGGGTCGGGTCGGAGTCTCGGATCGCCCAGTCGGTCTGCATCACCCCCCATGGCATCCAAAGATCGCCACCACATCGCCCAATACCCCGTCGCACAGACAGACCTTGGCTGGGGCCCAGGTGCCGGCACATGGAATTATCGCAAAGTCCCAGAGCCAGTCCTGTCATCTCTCCTCGCCACCATGGCGAATCCAAACACGATTGGATCCGTTGACATCATCGACTTCCAGCCCCAGACCGAGCAGTCATCCGAAGACCGCCACATCGTCCAAGACTGGGCTTTCCAGAACGGAACTTGGAAGTTTCTCGCTGTCTTTGATGGTGGGCAGCCTCAACGACAAATCGTCCGTCTCACTCGCCATCTACTGATCACTCTAGTTGCTCCACAGGTCACGCGGGGAGTGAGACCGTGAAGCACATCGCTGCAGTCCTTCCGTCTCAACTTGAATCCGCACTTGTTGATCTCCTCGTCACATCAGAATGGAAGATTAATCCAAATTCTATATCCGATCTCCTTTCAAAAGCCATCATATCGTACGACGACTCCTTGACGAAGGATTTGTACGGTATATTCCCTGGTGGCCCTGAAGAACTGAAACAGCTCTCGGACGATCAAGTCAAAGCTATCATTCATGACAGTGCATCTAATGGACCGAATCACTCCAAAGTAGCCCGGTGCATGCAGGGATCTACTGTATTGATATCTTTGATCGACCCTGGTCGTGATAACATATGGGTCGCAAGTCTAGGGGACTGTCAAGCAGGTATGCCACTGGCCCCGTTCCCATCATGCCGGAATGCGTGCTCAACGGCGGTGTGGAGTGCTGGGGGTTCGTTCTGATCACAGCGCATGGAACGTCTCCATCCTCAGCGCGAATCACCATGCCGCCGTACCCTCCGAAATCGAGGCGCTCCGGTCTGCCCACCCCGGAGAATCGGAGGTCATCCTGAACAATCGCGTTCTTGGCGGTATAGCCATCACCCGAGGTTTGTTCATCTTCTCGACCGGTCATCATCACAGCTGAGACGGAGACACCAGCTGTTGGCGACCACATCTTCAAAGTGGACAAACTGTGGTGTTCCAAAGTCCTCATGAACGCAGAACAAGCGTTCAAATTCCACTCTTCCAAGCCCGAAGCCCTGATCACCCGTATTTTCACTCCACCGTACCTTAGCAACAAACCCGAGGTGCAGCACGTCAACCTTGCCGAGATAAAGGCTTTCGCCGGGGGTGAGATTGTGCTGCTCCTCTGCTCGGATGGCTTGCTCGACCTATTCGAGGCTCGAGACGAGTCGGACCTAAGAAAGGTTGCCCAACATTGGATGGAGTTGGGGTCAACGGTCAGCCCGGGGGACCCTGGTGAAGTGCGGGAAAACGGAGCCCTCCGGATCCTCCGTGAGGGCTTGGGGGGAAGAGACGAAGATAAAGTGGCACAAATGCTCACAGTCGAAGTAAATGGCAAATGGCTGGACGATATAACAACACTCGTGTACAGACTCCAGTAGATTCGCTCGAAGGGTACATTTGTACAGTTGCGGTCGGTTCAGACTCCTTTTCCTTTGAGGTCGGGTTGGTGGGGAAATCTCCGGTCGGAGTTGAAAATCGGGAATGCACGCCCGTTCCGCGCACCCTTGACGCCCAGGTCGGCGTACCAGAACTTTCGACCACGTTCTGTGCCGGTCATCATCTTGCAGATTATTTAGACTCTCGCCATTCCTCCCCACCCACCCAAGACTCATCCTGACCTAGTAATCGCCTACAAAGATGTCCGTCCTCCAACCCATGTCCCACACCACCGCCAACTGGCATTGGAAAAACAAGAACATCGGACCTTGGGCCAGGCAGTGGTTCCAGCGCGAGCTAACGGCGATAACGATCACCGGGGACGGTGATGAATCTATCCAGGTCACCGACGTGACAGAGGTCGATGGGGACGTCGAACTCGGTCAACGCAAGTCCAAGTATGTCATCGTATCGTCCCGTCTACCTTTTCGGCTGATTTCTTTGGTCTCGTTCTTGGACAGGCTTATCACGATCTATGATGTAAAAATCGAGCTCAAGTGGTCTGGTAAAGCGTCTGATGGAACGGAAGTGGACGGCAAGTTGGTTGTCCCGGAGGTCTCGCACGAAATCACGCTCGATGGGCTTTCGGAATACGTGGTAAGATTCCCCGTTTAAGATCCAAAGCCACGCCTCTCACGATCCAATTCATAACAAAGTACAACTGGGCGCTTTCGACAAAGTCATCCAAACCCGTCGATGCTCTCTACCAGCTCGCGAAGGAGAGGTTGCCTGTTGCACTAGAAGCCAAGTTTGCAGACTTCCCTGTCGCGATCATCGAGACGCATGGGAGGGATCTGACCGTGAGTGCGGAGCCCAGTCGCACCGGCACCCCGGTTCAGTCTGTAAACGCGACCTTCGCTACGCCTGCACCCAAACCTGCGGTGAAGAGCCCGCCACCGAAGACGACGACCGTGGACACTTCGACAGTGGAAGTAGAAGCTACATTTATGGCCGCAGCTGATGATTTGTTCAGCCTCTTCACGGATGAGAAACGGATCCCGGTTTGGACTCGAGCTCCCGCCCAGGTAAGCCCAATTTTCTGCGCATATATGCGGGTGTTTGACACGTTTTTGCAGTCCAACCCCAGTCCTGGTTCTGAATACTCTTTGTTCGGGGGAAGTGTCAAGGGCAAATACACTTCGTTGGATGCGCCGAAACAGATCGTACAGACATGGTCCCTGAAATCTCCAGACTGGCCGTCGGGTCACGAAGCCACTCTCACGACGAGCCTTAGTCAATCATCGGATTCCACCACTGTGAAATTCACCCTGAGTGGTGTTCCAGTGGGCAAGGAAGACGATATCAAGAGGAACCTGGAGGGGTACTAGTAAGCTCTGGTCCTTTGTAAACAAAAGCGTCGGGACGCTGAATTTCGTTTTTAGCGTCCAAGGGTTGAAGTCAATAGGGTATGTACAACTAATCTTGTCTACATCTTCTGGTAAAACACCCCGTGTGGTTGAGGTTGCTCCAGCCCCCACCTCACGACCGTTCCTGGCTCTGGGATTTGCCGCCCTCGCATTCCTTGCAGCATTCTCCATTCCATTCCTTCACAAATAACTGTCACTCCTCCATGTTTCTTTCATTCCAATCGACCCTTGTCTTGCATCTTTCTTTTTTGCAACCTCCTTGTTCTGGGACAGAATGGACTTACGATACACTCGCGGTATTCTTCCCCACGCAGGCTTGGAACCTCATTGTAACCCCCTCGGGTTCTGGATACCAGGTGTTTGGGATTTCCTAGAGGGTGTTAACGTTTAGAAGTTACCGGAGAGTTGTACACAAGTAAGAATGCAAATTAGATTCGTTTGAGGTGTGACAGAAGTAACTGCGTTACCGGTGTGACGTTGCCAGCGTTTTGGGTCAGTTCCCTCGCTCGCGCTTCGCTGTGTTGTCCGCCGCCGTCGCCAGTTTTTGACCGCCTCCCACCCCACGTTCATTCGTTTCCTTCTCATATTCCATCGACTCTTCTTCCACCGTAAAAATGGCCCAAGCACAGAATGACGAGATTCGCGCCAACTCCTACGTCGGTTTCGAAACCATCACGCGTCAGATTGAACATAAGCTCTTGAAAAGAGGTTTCCAGTTCAACGTTATTGTCGTTGGTACGTGTTCCTCCCGGACGCCACTGGAACTAACTGTGGTGGATTTAAAATGGTTTCTGACGGTTTCGCTGTCGGGTTGCACAGGTCAAACTGGCTTGGGAAAGTCGACCTTGATCAACACGCTCTTCGCGTCACACTTGGTCGACTCGAAGGGACGGTTCGCTGCGGATGACGAGGTCCGCCAGACGACGGAAATCCATCCCGTCTCCCATGGTAAGTCGCGTTCCTGATGTGCCTCGCTACTTGTGTTGGGCGGGCTAGCGAGGCGGTTCACGAATGATTGCTAGTTACTGATGGGACGTTTCGTGTTTGCTTGATTGATTTCCGCAGTCATCGTGGAGAACGGCGTTAGGCTGAGGTTGAACATCGTTGACACGCCGGGATACGGCGACCAAGTCAACAACGACAACTGGTTAGTCTGGCCCCAGTTCGCTTGTCTTGCTTTATACGGCTCCGTTGCTCACGTGCTTCCCCTTTAAATTCACCTTGCTGTTCCGTGTCGGGCAACTGGTGTCGAATAGCTGGGACCCCATTATCAAATACATCAAGGACCAGCACAGCGCGTATCTCCGAAAAGAGTTGACGGCGATGCGAGACCGTCACATCCAGGACACCAGGATTCACTGCGCGTTGTTCTTCATCAATCCCTCCGGACACTCGCTGCGCGCGATTGACATCGTCGTGTTGAAGAAGTTGAGCGAGGTCGTGAACGTGGTGCCGATTATTGCGAAGTCGGACAGCTTGACGATGGAAGAGAGATTTGCGTTCAAGCAAAAGGTGAGGCCCCCCGTCGCGTCCTAATGTCCGACGCGTTCGGACTATAAACGCCGACATTTGGAACGGGATTGACCGTGATTTGTTGTGCAGATTCGCGCTGAACTCATTCACCACAACATCCGTCTGTACCCCTTCGACACCGAGGAAACAGACGACGAGGAAATCCAGGTCAACGCTCAGATCAGGGTAAGGGAAACACTGTTTGTCTCATGGAGAGGACACGTGACTGAGGCATACGTCACAGGCAATGATTCCTTTCGCAGTCGTCGGCTCGGAACGTACGGTGGTGATTGACGGCAAAAGCGTCCGTGGGCGAAAGAATAGGTGGGGGGTCATCAATGTCGAGGATGAGAAGCATTGCGAATTTGTGTACCTGCGCAACTTCTTGACCCGGTAAGACCGCATCTCCCCGGCGTAAGGAAGTCGAAGAGGCTTATATGTGAACGTTCTAGGACACACTTGCAAGACCTCATCGAAACGACGGCGCAAATCCACTATGAAGCGTTCCGTTCGAAGCAGTTGCTCGCTTTGAAAGAGTCACAAGCCAATCCGCGAGCTGGACCTTGAAGCGTGAATTGATGGATCAGTCATACCATACCCCACACCCCGTTTGGCCCCCTTTCCCCATTCCGCTCTTTTCGTTTTTTTACTCTCTTGTCCCTTCCGTTGAGCTGTCTAATCTTCGGCCCGAATACCATTTGTCGTTGGATACTTTTCTAATCTGAAATACGATACGGTCCTCATCTTGATGCGGGCGAGGGAGAACGGCCGGGCACTGCTGGCCGGGCGCTGCTTACGTGGGATGATGATGAATGCTGACTGCGTTGACCAGGCTCGGAGTCGCTGGGTCACAGACGCTCCCATGTTCTGCCGTCATTAACTAAGTGCCAGTCCCGGCTCCCCGCTCTTCCGCTCGTCCCCTTCCCTTCCGTTTCCTATCATCCCCCGTCGCGGCTGTCGTTTTCATCGCTGCCGCCACTCGTCTCGTCGGCCGCAATGGCTCCTCAGCGGAAGAAGAAATCTGGCGGCCCCTCTGCTTGGTACAACAAGCTGGCCGCCTTCAACGTTGAATCCCTCTTCTCCCGGAAGCACCTCCCAGGCCCTGCGCGCTCCGTTGTCGTCCACCAGGATCTCCCTGCAGACTACAAAACCGACAAGGGCAAGGTCAAGAAAGAGCATGTCTATTGGACGAACCAGGTCATCACTTCCAAGTACACAATCATCACTTTCCTCCCCAGGAATCTGTTGGAACAGTTTCGACGAATAGCCAACATGTGCGTGAACCTGTGTCGTGAATCTTGTGTCCTGACATTATTGAATGCCTCTCAGTTTCTTCGCGATAATAGCTATCCTTCAGTTCTTCTCCATCTTCTCCACCATATCGCCCGGTCTCGTAATCTTGCCATTGCTCGTCGTCCTCAGTATCACCGCGCTCAAGGACGGATACGAAGACATCAAACGTCACCAGTCAGACCGCCGGGTCAATTCAACTCTCGTTCGGATATTGGAGGGTGGAGACTTCGTCAACCACAATGTCACCGGGGGGAAGAGCAGGACGTTCGTTCGAGGGCTCATCCCGCGCTCGCTCAGGAAGAAGCCTCAGGTGGTCAAGTCCGGAGATATAGAAATGCAGCAAGGTGGAGCCCCTCCAGAGGCGATCCATGATCAGGAGAATCCGGAGGAGACCTACGACGATGGGTACGAGTACGATTATCCCCCCGACGGCGTTGAGAGCCACGAAGAAGGTCACCACCACAACCTTTTCCGCCGGGGGCATCAGGAGCACCACCCTCGTTGGCGTAAGGGCCGATGGGAAGACGTCAAAGTGGGGGATTTTGTCAAAATTTACGACGATGAACCCATACCCGCGGATATCGTCATTTGTGCAACCTCCGAGGAAGAAAACGTGGCTTTCGTGGAAACGAAAAACTTGGACGGAGAGACAAATCTCAAGTCTCGAAGTGCTTGTCCGGCGCTGACCCATCTTCGCAACGCCAAAGCCTGTGCAGACCCCAAGAACTCCTTCTACGTCGACTGCGAGCAACCCAATAACAACATGTATAAGCTCACCGCCACAGTCGTCATGCCTGATGACAAATACCCGGTTGACCTTGGTCAGACGTTGTTGCGCGGAACTATGCTTAGACACACAAAATGGGTTATCGGCATCGTAATCTATACCGGCGAGGACACCAAGATCGTGCTCAACTCTGGCGGTACCCCGAGCAAGCGCTCGAGGGTAGAGCGTCAAATGAACCCACAAGTGTGAGTCGTTTTTCGTGACAATATGGCGCACACGAGTTTCTGATGCTTCGTCATAGCTTCATTAACTTGATTCTATTGGCCATCATGGGTACTGTGTGCGCTGTTGCGGATTCATCGCTGGAGAAATATTACTATCCACTTGGTGCCCCTTGGCTGTTCGGCGACAACCAATCCGACGATAACCCTCGTATCAATGGTCTCATCACTTTCGTCTTTGCTCTCATCACCTTCCAGAACATCGTCCCCATCTCGCTATATATCTCCATCGAGTTCGTTAGGACTGCCCAGGCCGCCTTCATCTATTTCGATAGGGATATCTGGTATGAGAAGACGGATCAGGCGACCCTCGCACGCAGCTGGAATTTGTCAGACGACCTGGGTCAAATCGAATACATCTTCTCCGATAAGACAGGAACTTTGACTCAGGTGTGTATAATCGTATGACATGTGAACCTGACACTGACCTCGGGGTCTCCACGTGCCCAGAACGTCATGGTGTTCCGGAAGTGTTCGATCGGAGGCAAGGCATACCACGGAGATGCTCCGGTCGAGGCGACGCCGGACCCAGAAGCGGAGCTGAAGAAGGAGGCCAGGACGGAAAAGGGTGTCGGTGAGACTGCTCGAGAAACTGGGTCCTCCGACTCCACTGCGACTGCCGTACAAGATCAGCAGGGTGAGAACCGGTCGAATCCATCATTACTCCAAGCGGAGAAGCCGAGGCTCAATCCGGAGACGCGGTTCCGTGACCAAGATTTGCTCAGCGACATCGAGTCCGCTGTGAACGCTGAACCTGGTCAAGAAAGTCAGGCTCGTTCCTTGAACGGATTCTTCACGGTTCTTTCTCTATGCCACACGGTTCTCACTTCGGTTGACTCGGAAACCGGTGCTCTTGTGTATAAAGCGCAATCCCCTGACGAGGAGGCCCTTGTTCATGCCGCCGCTGCCGTTGGATACGTATTCCGTGGTCGTGATCGCGATGTCCTTCACCTCCAGACTCCCTTTTCGGATGAGCTCGAACATTACCAGCTTGTCAATATCCTCGAGTTCACCAGCACCCGCAAACGGATGAGTGTGATTGTCAAGAAGTTGGACGAAGGTGACGATAGACTGTTCCTTCTCACCAAGGGTGCAGACAATGTCATCTTTGAAAGGCTCAAGCCAGGAGGAGACGACCTCAAGGCGATCACCGAGGAACACTTGGATTCATTTGCGAACGAAGGTTTGAGGACACTCACACTGGCGTACAAGGTCATCCCAAGTACGTGACTTTCTCACCCATGATTCGGGGTAATTTCCAACCCTTTCACAGAGAACGAATACGAGGAATGGAGCGTGCGGTATAATGAGGCCATCGTCAAGTTAGAAGACCGCGAGGAGACGATTGCCGCGGTCTCTGACGAGATCGAACGTGACCTTCGGTTGCTCGGTGCTACTGCGATTGAAGACCGACTCCAGGATGGTGTCCCAGAGACGATTGCTGATCTCAAAGCAGCAGGGATCAAGATTTGGGTGGCTACCGGAGACAAGCTCGAGACGGCTATCGGTAAGCCCAGTTATCTCCTGACACCTGACCGGGAGGGCTAATTATGTTCCTCAAATTTTAACCTCTTCGAACTCCATCATATGCAACGCAACTCCCGCCGCAAATCATCATTTCCGAACGACCAGCGATCGGACATAGTACCAATCTGATCAGCAACGAATCCAACATGATCATTGTCCGTGGTGATGGGTCTCGGCCCGTTTGGAACCAGATGATGAACGCCATGCAAGAGTTCTTCCCCGAGATCGCTGAAGCCCAGGGCATTACTCAGGATGCAGATACACAGAACCCCCCCGGGTCGAATGACCCCTATCCCCTGAAGAGGGTCAATACCGGTGTTACCTCCATAGTTGGACCCGATAATGGTGAACGACCGGGAGGATTCGTACTTGTCATCGACGGTCTGGCTTTGACCCACGTAAGTGTTTCTATCTCCGCTGACGAGTAGAGGAGTGATGTTCCGGCCTTATGTCATCAGGCATTCTCGGACGAAGTTCACAGCGACCTTCTCTTGGCCCTCGCCACTCAGTGTGAAGGCGTTATTTGCTGCCGGGTGTCACCACTGCAAAAGGCCTTGATTGTCAGGCTCGTCAAGAATGGTCTCGGTGTCATGACTCTCGCTATCGGAGATGGTGCCAACGACGTGAGCATGATCCAGGTATGGTGGTTGCTTGGCTCCCATTCAACATTATCACTCATCACCGCGGTTCTTTAGGCGGCTGATGTTGGCGTTGGTATTTCGGGTGAAGAGGGTCTTCAGGCTGTCAACTCTTCGGATTATGCGATTGCGCAGTTCCGGTTCCTCAAGAGGCTGTTGTTGGTCCATGGTCATTGGTCATACTCGCGGAACGGAAACATGTGAGTCTGATGTGTTTGCAGATGTGCACGTTCCTTACCTCTTCTTTTCCTCAGGATCGTCAACTTCTTCTACAAGAACATCGTCTGTATCGGTGTCCTTTGGTGGTTCCAAATTTACTGTGGCTGGAGTTCACAATAGTACGTTTTTAAGTCCCATCACCCCCCTCTTGTGCTGACATCGGCGGTCAGTGTTTTCGAGTATACCTACATCCTGTGGTGGAACTCGTTCTGGACGATCGCGCCAGTCATCGCCATTGGTTTGTTTGATCGTATCGTTGGTATGTGGTCTTTGCGTTATCGCAGTTACTTTGACGCTTATCCCAATCTCAAGACGACGACATTCTGATGGCACTGCCTGAGTTGTACCGATATGGACGCGAGGGCCATTGGTTCAACATGAAGCTTTTCCTTGCCTATATGCTGGATGGCATCGTACAGGTACGCCCCAGGATTCATTTTTTGCAAAGCTTGCCGATGCTAATTGCCTATGCAGTCGACGATAATTTACTTCCTCATCCTGTACACTTACGCGGTTCCCACTTCCCGATCGGATGGCTTCGACGTCTACCAATACGAGTTTTCTACCGTCATGGTCATAGCCGCTGTTCTGACGGCCAATTTCTTCAATGGGCTGAACACCAATGTTTGGACCGGTTGGGTATTCTTCGCCGTGGCCCTCGGCAACGTTCTCATTTGGTGTTACACTGTGAGCGAGCGTTCAGAGGTCACTTACAGTAACCGCGACTTACCCCCATTTCAAGGGTGCTTATTCCAGCATTTCTCCCGGGTGGTTCAGCACTCCTGTGTTTGGGAACAACCATATTCTCTGGTCTTCCCCATACTTCTGGTTTGGTATCCTCCTCACCTTCCTGCTCGCGATGGCACCCCGCTACCTATACAAGTCATACAAATTTATCTTCAACCCTGATGACTTCGACATCATGCGATGGGCGAAGAAACTTGATCCAAACAGGGACTTCGCGAAGGAAGCACACATGGGTGGTCAGCTCCGTCACCTCAAGCCCCCCGCAAGGTCGGGTGTTTCGTCGGCGTTGGCATCTGGTCCCGCTTCAAGAAGATCTACATTCGATGGTGAGCGACAAGCAGCCCCGTCGTTACGAACCGCCAGCAGAACCGACATGTCGACCGGCCTCCGGTCAACACATCGTGGATTTGGTTTCGCAGTTGAAGAGGGTGGGCCGGCTATGCGCCGGTTACAGAGTGACTTGTCTGCGCCAAGACCTAGCCAGACGAGCTTACACCACGGGTCGGGGGTCGCTGCAAAGCAGAAAATGTCGTTCGCCAGCCTACGGAAGTCCCTCAAGAAGAGGAGACCTCGTACATCATCGTCGGAGGGCCAGGAGAGACATTGATTTATTTCCTCCTCTTTCGCATCATCCATATCTTCCTAATTCCCGCTTCCGTTTTCTGGAACTCAGCTCATGATCCCCGCCAAGAGATGCCATCGTTCTTCGCCATTTAGGTTTTGTAGATGACTTTCGCTCTCACTCCTCGCTTTGGCCGTGCGTATTTAGCGTGTATACGTGTAGGGTATTAACGTACTCTCTCCCACCCTATGTATTTTCTAGTTATTCTTCACGACACTGCTCCGATTAATACATTCCCGTTCGCGAATAATTTAACTAATAAGTGAAGGCCTAAGCTACCAGAACCTAAAGGAGATAATAAGTACATCTAGCACCTTGCGTCATAGATTAGAGCTCTGGCGATGAGTAACGAGCGGCGGTGGGTTGTTCAGGTCCGGGGTCCTGGGGTTTCTTGCGTCTCTTCCGGGGTCCTTGGCCCCAAGCACCTTGAGAGCTCTCCGAACTGGATTGCCCAACCCATTCCTCTTCTTCCTCTGTGTCTGAATAAGGATCGCGCTTCCGTTTCTTGCCCTTCTTAGCTCTGGGTTTCGGTGTCGCTTTCTCCTTCTTTACCTTGGGTTCCTTCTTCAAGGTCTTCCTCGGAGTTTTGGAACCTTCCTCCAGAACATGACACACTTCGACGGAGATGCCGCTTCGAACCATAAGGTCAATCCAGGTCTGCCGTGTGGCAGGTGGTCAGCATCGTAAAAACGACGAGACGTAAATAAGATCAACAAACCTTTTGACTCTCCGAGAGTTTGTCCCCTGGACCCTTAACCTCGACAAACTTGCAACATTTCTTCTCATCATGCCAGAGGAACAGGTCCGGGAGGCCACTGCCTCGGGTACGATACTCCTCAGAGATTATTCGAGATATCTCGCACAACTGGTCGCCACCGAAGTACTACACGTCCGACGGGTCAGGGATAGATAGCGTGGAAGCGAAGACGCGTTATCACTTACCTCTACGATGTTCTCCAAGTCATCTCTCTCAACCAAATCCCATCTTACGCCTGCGCAGAGGGTCTGGTTATCCCGGTGTTTTGAATCCACGTTTCTGATTATCTCTCGGGCTTTCCCTTCCTTGATCTCGGCCAGCCGCTTGTCAAAAAGTCCGCATCTGCTGTGGTAGAATGTGTCGGTGTTGATATCCAACGGAGCGACCTGGAATGGCGTTTCAAACGCGCCTGGGATAGCCGTAAAGATAATATCCCAGAACAGTAGCCCGAAAATGGTGTAGACGATCCTCCCTTCCGAATGCAGTCTGTAATACCATGTCATGAGTGGTGTATAATCATGGTGGGGGGGGGGGGCAGCTCACCCTTTCCAGCCCTCATCCTCGTAGTGTTGCAGAGAAAATTCTTCCACGTTTACTACCTCCCCACCATCCCTTCCTTTCCAATTACTTTTACCCGTGTTCTTTACCGGTTGGACCTGCTTTACAGAGGTGAAACGACAGAATGTCAAGTGGAGATGGTCAAGATGTACCTGAACTTGGGATCTATCTCCCCCGCCACTTCTCACAACAGGGAAATGTGAAGATATCGTATCCTTAGGTCGCATCATATTATCCAAATGTAACACTCCAGCGGAATGATGGACGCGAGTTCCGAAGATGAAAACCTCCTGAGGATCTGCAAGGCCGGGCTCGGGGACGTGGCACTCCTCGGGGGGTATCTTGAGTTGTTTCTCCAATTTCGTCAGCCGGCCCTGTAACTTTGGCCGGAATACTGGGAGCAAAAATCAACTCGATAAACCGAGGGAGAAAAGGCCACGGCGTACTTGAATGAGTAAACACGTCTTTGAGACCCTCCTCCGCCGCATTCCTGGCCATCTCGGGGTCTTTAAGATACCGGGTCAACAAGAGCACCCGTCGGTCATGCCATGCCCCTCGCCTCCCCCGTCTCCACCGTACTTGTGTCAGCAGATATTCGATCACTTCCAGCTCGTATTCATACTCTCCCAAAGATCCGAGAGCATGACGAGCCTTACAGACAATGCGAGTCCAGACATAACCTGCCACACAAGCGTTAGGGGGCAGCAGAGGGATCATGCTCAGACCGCACCGCATTCGAATCGTTCAAGGCCTACTCTGTCCTTCCACGGTTCCTTAATCAGCTGTTTCCACACCTGATAAATGGTTTCAAACTTCTGCTGAACCAAGCGGTGGCGAACAAGCTTCGTATCTTCGTCTATCCTCCAAGATTCAGCATATCCTTCGTAGTCAGAAGCAAACACATTACCGCCAATAGTGCCAGGTTCGACGGACGTGCTCTTCTTCCCCCTTCCATCGTTTGCCAAATCGTCAATTTCAGCCTCCAACTTGAGGGCGTTCTCGTAAGCTATGAGCTCGTCCCGACTCTCCCAAATGTCGGCGGTCCTGTGAGCCTTGTAGTCCTCATAGTTCCATTTCTTGGAGTAAGCAAGGATAGAGGTCGTCAGTAGTTGGGTAGTGTATTGCGTCCTATGTGGCAGTTAGCATGATGAGCACGATGCAGAATAGGTGCGCGTACGATCGGTAATAAACAAGCTGCATCCTGAGGAACAGTTCTCTGAGCAAAGGTTCTATGCGAATGCATTTCACTACCGGAGATTCAGCAATGTCCAACGAGACTACTCTGAGAATTACCCACCGAGTATGTCCATAGCCAATTTCCTGAGTCTACTAATTTGCCTCTCACGAGATGGGAGCAAGGACACCCTCGTTTTCCCCTTCGACGCGAAGAACGACAGTGTCGTCTGGCTAGAAGATGTAGTCAACAGTGCCCTAATCATCTCATGTTTCTGGCGTTTTCAAGCAACCGTCAGTGACGAAGGGGATCATTCCACCGCGGGGATGACCAACCTTCTTCGAGGCGCATTTAACTTTGAGGGACTTGACAAGCGACTGCAGCTCTTCCACCGCCAAGCAGTTAAGTAAATCTTCAATTGGCGCATGCTCTTCGTCTCGAGCCACAACAACGTATTCCCAGGGTTGTGGAGGTAGGCAGGAAGGACCAGGTTGAGAGAATTCCTCAATTTTGGGTGCAACGTCCGAGGAAAAACTGTTAGATATGGAATGGGTGGGCGAACCAACGTTCTCTTGATCTGTAACCTCAACCCTGATGGAAACTGTCCCGGGAGCCAGGGGGATATCTTCGGTTTTGACTCGGACCTCTGTAGTTTCTGTCCTAGCCGGAAAAACGGCTACGGCGTCGGTTGTTTGATCTTGCATCGGAGGAACTTGAGGGACGGGAGCTGGGGCAGCCACGGCCTGAGCCGCAGGAGTTCTTGAGTTGTCTGCACTGATCTGTTCATCATCCGCGGTGAGGTCGATAACCCCGACCTCTGGCTCTGGCTCCGGGCCCTCAACGATTGGCTTGACAAGATCCCGACAGAGTTCATTCAGAATATCTGGAATCCTGTCCCCAAAGCGTCTCCGGTAACCATCTAGGTCTTTGAGGCGGAACCATTTCTCCGGCTTGCGCGTACAGAGGCGGACGAGAATGTGGCGAGCGTCCGCTACAATCGGCTTAGATGAATTTCGCGCGACTGGAAACCACAGGTGACTCACAGGATAACTTCCCATACCGACTGAAGATCAGTCGTTCATCTTGGCTGAACAAGTGACTTTCGTTGGACAATACAGTCCTTATCATCTCTGTTCGTGGTCTCAGTAATGTTCTCGCGTTTCCTGGCCCTCAAATCTGGGAAATTGACAGACCTTCGAAGACATGGGTGTACATTTCCTCCTGGCGTTCCTCTTGGACAGGATCGTCCTGACCGTCCATCTGAGGGTCTTCGTCGCCGGTGATGATGAAATTGATAGAATTGTTTGCCGCCGACGCCATGGCGAGCCGGAATGGGATAAGGGGCTTTGGCGAAGAGTCAGGTTTCCAGAATAAGGGTTGAGCGTGGGAATTGTGAAACAACGCGTCGCGCCCGAGATCACGGGATGTGGATATTAGCAGCATAGAGGCTACAGGATGGTACACACGGAAAACATAAAAAACTAATGTAAACTACGCACTACGACTCACGTTCCGACGCCTTGTTCATCTGCTGTCGTTTCCGTGAGCCACCGCTGTAAAAACGCGGAGATCAGTCGGTGCATACAGGTGATCATTGTCCAAGAGAGAACTTACACTTCAGTGTCCAAACCCCTCTTCCTTCCACTCTTGGCCTCGTCCAAGAATTTGTCCAGGCCGAACACATCCCCAGTATCTTTCTCAAACTGCACAGGTCCCTCCCGTACCTCCTGTTCGCTGGCACCTTCGAACCCAATCTGGGCTCGCCCGAGGCCAAACCTATCGTTATCCAGGGCTCGGGAGATACCCTCCTCAGTGCCACCACCGTAGGACTCGTCGTTTCCTTCAGTGATGTTACCCCTGGCCTTGTAGATGGCAGCTGCGGCGGTAGAACCGTGGAATAACGGGCGATCGTAGAGGTTGTAGGCATCATCGTCGGCAAAGTTGCCCGACAGACTCTCCTGGTTGAACAGCCGGGAATCCAGCATCGACTCCTTCGACATCGTTGGCTTGGCCAAACCCAGAGCGACCTTTTCGGAAATGTCCCGGTTTTGCTGACGAGCAAGCATCTTGGCCCGTTGTTCGGTTCCCATATTGCTCATCCTCATCTCACGCTCGCGTTCCCTCCTCTTCTCCCTCCTCATCTCTTCACGAAGTTTGGCAGCTTCCTCCTCCTCTGAATCCTCACCGCTTCTCCTCTCTCCCCGATCTGAAGCCTCGGATTCTGAGCCACTATCACTTCCATAATTAGCAAGCCCCGACTTCATAGTAGCGCGGCTCTGCGCCGTCGCCGCCGCGGAGGGTTTTGGAGGAGCAACACCAGAGCGTTCTTCTCGAGCACGTTGGGCCAACATCCTGAGGTTCTCTTCCTTCTGGGCTTTCTCCTTCTCCGCAAGTTTCTGTTGCATCAGGTTGCGTTGTCCGACTTCTTCTCGAGCGTGCCTGTCAGCAACGTATAGGGCTTCTGAGAACTTGGCAAAGTTGTCGTTGATGTGAATCTAGAAGAGGGGGGAAGGAGAAGATTAGCTTGAACATATTAGGCGGATGTAATGACTAACATCTTGGAGACCACGCCCGTCGGCTGCAAGGCGTTTGTCAAGAGGAATAGTGTAACCCTTGTTGTTTTTCCAGTTGGAAATACATGGGGGGATCATCCATTCCTTCTGTTCCTGCGCAGTAGCTTTGCGTGGAGGACTGTGGAGAACGGGCGGTGGCGGGCTGGGAGGACCACGGGGAACCTTTTTGTGCTTGAAGCGGGGAGGCTCTAAGGGGTCCTCCACAACCTCAGACATTTTGATGATTCGCTGCTTCAAGCCATCCCCGCCGCCCTGTTGACCAGGGGTGTACCGAATAAACGTTGTCTTTCCCTGACTGTCTGGAACGTGCTTTGGTTGAGCAGCCTTAATCTTTCCGTTCGTGATTTTTTCAAGAGCTGCCTTGGTTTTCTCCGCCGTTGCGGTAACCTCGTCTTCCGAGGGACGGTCCATTGTCCGGTCCGAGTCGGCGAGGTCTTTGCGATACGCGAGGGGAACGAGGTCTTTGAACTGGGACTGGACTATTTTTCCATCTCGTTGACCTTGTTGAGCGATCGCGTCGTAGCGAACATTGCCTTCAGAGTCGACTTGGAGCGCGAGAGTGTTCCCTGCCGCAGTCTTCCAGCGAGTAATTAGCGGGGTTTAATAACCTTGCTTAAACAAAGCACTCCCACCTTCTTCCGACCAAGGTTCAGCGGGTACTGAGCGATATGACATTCAGGATATGCACCGCCATCGCCTTCAAGACCGCCAATTAGTTGCCCATTTAGACCCAGTAACCAGTACATCACGCACCAAAATCATCTGGAGTTGACGGCTTCCATCCAGCCCGCTGCCCGTATGGTGGAACAACACTCCGTGTGATTAAAGACTGGGATGGTTGAGAGGGTGTGCCCTCGACATCATCTTCTATAGTAACCGAATGTACCGGAGTCGGGAGGAGCCTAGGCAGAAGCGTTAAGCGTTCGCACAATTGCAAAGGCACTGACCATAGACTCACGTAGCGAGAGCAGCCATTAAGGAGGGATGGAGGTAACGCTGAGCCTTATGGGTGTCGGTGACTAACAGTGCGGCCCTTGCCGGTGGCGTGGTTCCCGCAAATCACGTGACTCGGCGCGTTGAACACTCGGCTTGTCGCGTTCGACCTTCTTTTCCGATACCAAACCCACCACCGACGATGACGACACTTGCGGTTGCAACTACAGAGCATCTGGTGCTCTCAGCGACAGCGTCTCTCAAGCGCACGTCATCTTTTTTGTCTTCAATCCCAAAAATCTCAATCCCAAGGCCACTGGCGGGGACTTGGAGTTCCGATAACTCGACACTCTTCTTGGTGTTCTCTGATGGGATACGCAAGTACAGTGACAGGGGTGCCACGGAGGAAGTTATCTTTTCTTCTCCAGGTGAGGAGGAATTGCAGGCATGTGTTGTTGCAAAGGACAACGGCACTGTTGTCGGTGCATTGTCAAGCAGGATCGTCGTCCTGGAGTCCACTCCATGTTCTAGTGACTACGCGATTGCCAAGACAATTGACGCCCACACATCCCCGGTGACCTCCCTTGCGATCTCAAACGACGGCGCCGTCCTTGCTTCCACCTCCCAGACCACAGTGTATATCCACAACCTCGAAAGTGGCTCACATACGGCATTACGGGGACTACCTCAGTCATCAGGAGAGCTTTCATTATGCACGTTCTCTCCGCACTTCCGAACCAAGCTCGTCGTTGGGTCCGGTCAAGTACTCTACGCCTACGACGTAGCTAGGCCCTCCAGCCCCGTAAAAACCATTCCTCTTGGAGGCAGTGCTAATGGGGATGTTGTCTCGCTCGCATGTAGTCCATACAGCAAGACGCTTGTTGCTGTTGCTTGTGAGGGGGGTACTGTTCATCTTGTTGATCTTGAGAAGGAGAAAGGGTATGGGCTATTAATCTTCTGCGTTTATGCCCGTGCTGACTTGGATGTAGACTTTTCAAGATGGTAGATGTGAAGACCCGCATCACTTCGCTGGTATTCTCTCCTGAAGGCGCGGCTATGTATATTGGGACAGATGGCGGCAATCTCTTGGTGGTTGATCTGCGGTCGCTGGACAAGCCACCTAAATCTATCTCCGCTAGCGGGATTGGGAGTCGCATCGAATGCCTTGCAATCCAGGTTCGTTGTTCGTCACTTGTGAAATCGGAGTCCTATCTAATTAACGTGTCAAGACCAAGTCGTTAACTCCCGCCTCCGAGTCTTCATCTAAACAACCTCTGCGAAAACCACTAGTCCAGCAGGATCAGAACACGAAGACAACCCCACAGCGCCGGTCATCCGCTCAGCCGGCTTCTATCAAGTCTCCCATCTCCGCTTTGTCCGCCAAATCCAAAGAGTCGCCGATACCAACCCCAGTTCGTAAGCGTACCGTCTCCGGGGTTGTTCGTAGTCCGAGTGTCAAATCGCCACCGGTATTGAGGAGGTCAGCATCCACCCTGTCGCACACACCCCCCTCGAGAAAATCAGCTCCACCCAAACCGAGGGTCTTTTCACCGCCACCTCAAAAACCATCCGGTACCGCGACCACTGTAAAGGCCCAGAAGAAACCCGGTATGCCCCAGCTCATCCACCATAGAGATCGGTGCTGACTATTCCTAGCGGATACCGAAGCTGGGCTTCAGAAGGAGGTCAAGAAGATTATCAAGCCCCTGACGAAGGCTACCTCGAAGTCACCTCTTCTACCCAAGACGCGGCCAACAACTGAACCCACGAGGCGGACTGTCTCCACAAGTGCGACAGATACCAAAGCCGCCTCTCGCCGACCGCTTTCTACGGTGTCTTCCATCTCGACAGCTGCATCTCGAAAACCCAAGCCCCCCTCCACCACCTCGCCATCTTCGTCGGGGAAGCAATCTGACTGGTTGTCGGCCTCGCCGGTCTCATCTTCTAAGCCGCGTACAAGTTCCGCCTCGCGGAAATCTACTACACCTTCGACTTCACCTAAACCACGCGTCCGAGACCTCCCCATCACACCATTTAAGGGCAAGGCACCGGGACCAGTATTCAGCTTAGAGTCCACGGATGACGAAGACGAGAATTTGGCCACTGACGTCACCACCAAACAACCTGCCCGGCGTCGGGTTGGGTTTGACGGTGTCAGTGATGCAGAGGCAGGAAAGATCGAGGAACTCGACGACCAAAAGGGCGATAATAATGTGGCCTTCGGTACGTCTTCTCGGAAACAGGAGACGACTCTGCAAGTTACACCAGTTCGACCTGGCGTACAACGAAGTTCTGGGGCGTGGCCCCCCGTACCATCGCCTCTACGTCGTGGACTGGAAGACATGCAGCACATGGGAGGTCCCCCTTCATCGATTGTGAATGCTCAAAATATGCTTCAACAAATTATGCGAGACGTGATGTACGATTACCAGGAAGATTTACGGGCCGAGTTGGTCGGTATGCATTTGGATATGGTCAGGATGGGGAGAAATTGGAAAAAGGATATGAAGGACGTCATGGATGCGTATGCGAAGGATTTAAGAGAGCTGAGGGAAGAGAACAGGTTGCTGAGAGAGGAAAACGAAAGGTTGAAGCGGGGATACTGATTCGACTGGCTACTTATTTTACTGACTTATCTTATGGTACTGATATTATTCTCATATCCACGATTTCATTCGTTCCCCGGGTCACCTCGCCGCATCACCAGGACCAGATAGGAGTCGTGAAACCGCAAGCCGCCGCGACTCTCGAAAGTTGCCGGCCCGGGGAGGAATTACTCCTGTCGTCATCATGACAATCATGAGTGATGCTGGCCACGCGCGTTGTCAGTTCTCGGGGCACATACAGGGGCTCGAGCGCACGCGAGCCCCGGTCGAAGTTCAAGCCCACGACTGGCCGACTTTTCAAACCAGGTGACTTCGTGTGGAGCGATCCCGGCGGCGCGCGGCTATCATTGTTAAGAATGGCCCTCAGGCGCTTGGGTCGGGCGCCTACTTGCGACCACATCGGTTTAACCTCCAACTGTTCGGTCCTTTGCTCGTCAGACACTGTGCACCCCTTTGCCTTGGACGTGGGGGATCCTGCTCAACCCTTCAGAGCATCACGTGTGGTCACGTGGAGTACGATTTAAGCTCATTCTCAGAGGTATATTCCCCTGTTGGCCAAATGCTATATAAACCCCCCAGATTCCTGCTCTCTTTCCTCAGTCGAGTCGCAGGTCTCCAGTGGTCTCATCCTCACTTCTCCTGCCAGCGGCACTTCTCGCATTCTCCTTCGACCAGGACTGGCGGCACTCAGCCCTCGTAGTGTCCGTCGAGGCCGACGACGGTTCACACAGGGCTTGATGACCTACCTGCTCAAGATCGCGCCAGGAGCATCAGCGGCTTCCTCAAACGTAAGTGCCCCCTTCCTGGATCGCGAGGAGGTCGAGAAGGGTGTCCAGTGGCAGGTAAGTGTCGGGTCTGATCAGTTGGGGACTTGCGCCTTCGGCGAGACAGCACGACACTCGGATCGACGGGGAGTTATGGCGATTCGCTGGGGTAACCAGTGATCGTTTTCCTGCGCCCGGGTTAGAACCGTCGATCCTCCCCGTTTAGAGGGGCAGAGTAAGTCGTTGCTGTTGGTGGCTTCAGAGCTGCACAAACAAACGGGCGAGCGGGACCGCGTGTCGCAGTGGCTTCGTGCTCCGCCGGGGTGACGACCCTGGCGGAGCTAGTGTCTCCAATTGGAGGCACGCGAAGCTGCAGCGGCTGCGGTCCCGCTTTTTTTTTTGTCCGTTTAAAAAAGATAGGGGCTATCCGGATTTCGGGAAAGCTCCGCTCCCGCCTGCAGTATCTGCGGACGTATCGTAGTTTGTAGCGGTAATTTAGCTCATAATTTGGAGTTTACCTCTCGAGAGTTTCGTTTCATCTCACTCGTTCATGGAGACCAAGTACCCGTACTCCTAACGTGAGAATAAAGCAATTGTCCCTGTGGACACTTTCCAAACCCCTCTGGAACGTTTTACCTCACTCGGACGCAGGTTAGACCTCTCTCAATTCCTTCCCGCGGGACTACAGCTCGAAGCAGGACGCCACGGAGGATTATTCCGGGCCCCGACATCACGTGATCGAAAATCCCTTCCGAAGCGGCTTCCGTGACGGAACTGGGCTCAAGGACGTCCGCGACGTGTTCAAGCCAATGTCCTCCAATGGCGCGACTCCCGCCGCCCCCCAAGTACAGGAGTCTGGCATAAAGGCTGCTCTCAAGTACACCGGAATCCCCCAGTCATGGCTTTCCAAGCGGCCGAAGCTACCCTCTCGGAACTGGCTCATCTTCATCGGTGTCACCTCAACTGTCACGGGCTATTACTTATACGACAGACGACAGTGTAAAACGATCCGCCAGGCTTATGTGGACAAGGTTAAGGGGCTTGCAGAGGTTCCATTGCATAGTCATGACTACCCGAGGAAAGTCACGGTATATGGCGCGAAATGGCCGGATGATGAAGACTCAGACCGAGCCATCAAGTATTTCAGGAAATACGTCAAGGTGTGTGCATATATTCCTGCTTACTCCTAGACGTGACGCTCACACATCGCCATTCAGCCAATACTCGTTGCCGCTGCAGTTGACTACGACATGGTCATAGGAAAACGCTACGGTGACATAGCTTCGCGTGTCGCGGACGAAATCAAGTCCCGTAGGCGTCTGGAAGCAGGAATTGACCCCCCAAAACAAACGATCATGGTCAAGGTTGGCGACCAGTCACCAGAGGCCAAATATCGACGCGAGCTGGAAGGTGGTATAGTCGTGGTCGGCCGACCGACTTTCAAAGAGTTTATGGAGGGCCTGCGGCGTGGATGGACTGACGGACTTGAGAAGGTCGATAGGGAAGATCAGCTCGCCCGTGAGCTGGAGTCGGATGGCAGGTTCGACGAGATAGAAGAGGCAACCCCCATAGTGCACACAGAAGATCTCGGTGATGGTGAACCGCTCCCCACAAAGTCACGTCTCCCCCCTTCCACCGGTCTGTTCACACCGCCGTACCTTCGCCCTTCGCCGAGCAGCAACTCCCCTTCCTCGTCTCCAATTCCCGAGCACCTCAATATACCACCAGCTTCTATCCCCCAACAACCTCCGATCCTATTCGTTCCTTTCACGAACTACCTTGGATTCCTCCAACTTCCTCACATGATCTGGGACTTCTTCAACCAGCGTCAAAAGGTGCTCTCTGGAGCTCAATGCGCGCACAGGTTGATCAAATCCCAAATTCGTCCATTCGAACCTTCCACGGATCTCGACTACGGACTGGACGCCGAGGACTACTACAAATCTTCCATGAAAAAGTATGCGGAGAGCATCGAAAAGACTCGGACAGGGTTCTACAAAGGTCTCCCCGATAAACTCAAAACCGCTCGAGACCTCGCCAGGGGCAACCGGGAACCCACCAAAGATGAGATTAGCTACCCCCCACCGACTGAGGTAGAGCTGCGCGCGGAGAGGCTAAAGAAGGAGCTGAGGTGGAGGAGTGATGTTGCTGGTTGGGACATCATCAAGCCTGAAGTACCAGTCGCCTTTGACGAGAGGTTCAATGGTGCTCTCCAGGTTTTCGTCGACCCGCCCGAGACAGAGACCGAATTATAGTTATACATCCTCTTCAGTCCTACACTACATCACCCAACTAATCTTACATGCTGTGAGAGGTTTTTATAGACAGGGTTCCAAACGCATAGTCACAACTTATCCACAATTTGCACCGCACCGCTTGCGATCCAAGCCTCGAACTCTGCCAGAGGGTCATCCTCCTCGACAACGTTACTTCCAGCGTGGCCGTTAGTAGTAGTGTCCACCAGAGAGTCTACACCAGCATAAAAGTCTTCCAGATCATCGTCTCCAGCACCAGGTTTCGTCACTGAGTCGACAGTCGTAGCCTCTTCAACCTCGGGACCAGGACCAGGAGACCATATAGCCAGACCACCAGTATCTGCCGCACCAGTGGGTTTCTCGTCGCTGCTTCCAAGAAGGAACAGAGGCGGAGAAGGAGATTTAAAGGTTGACCTGATAACCTGCACAGCGACCAGGTAAAGAAACGTCCCAGAACGATATCTGTCTAGGGGGTACCCACTTCCTGAACGGAATCTGAACGCACAGGTCCCAACCTGCGACGGTCGATGCCGCCCTGCCAATCACTGATCCTTCTCATCCGTTTAGCAGCCGGGTCGGGACCAGGAGGTAAATCGCCCAAGCGCTTCCGAGACGTTCGGGGAACGTCAGGAGGAGAAGAAACCTCTTCCAGATCATCAACAGTCAAATCCATAGCCGTAGTAAACTTATTAGCATCCAGAGCAGAATCAGGCGCAGCACGAATCAAGTCATCCATGTCATCGAAGTCAAAGTCTGGGGAAGGAGAACGAATATTGTCGATGATCTCAAGGGTAGATGGACCACGCATAACCGCAGGTCCTTTGACGTTGTCGTCAGAGAATTTGATTTCCGCGTTCTTACCTCGGCCGGGTGGCTTGAAAACACGCGAACTAGAGGTAGCGGCGCTTGGAGTCTCCAATCGGGTTGTGAGGACGGTTTTCTTGCGAGGCTCGGGGAACAGTGAATCCAAGGCGTTCAAAACGGATCTTCCAGAGGCTGGCTGGATGACACGAGAGAACCCGTCCTTGCCTGATGCCTTCGTTTTCTCTGGTTCAACTCTGGGCCCCGGTATCGTCCTTGTCTTGGGAGGCGGTGGTGGGTTCCTCAGTCCTTCCCGACAGCTGTGACCTATTGAGCAAGTCCGAAGGAGTGATGAACATTAGAGTACCAGATATGCCTGCAGTTATTCCTGTCCTTGCAGGTATGATTGCACCTAAAATAGGTAAGGGTCCGGAACCAAAGCTGAGACAGGAAACTTGCCTGTAATTTCCGTTGGACAATTGTTCCGGTTTCCAATCTCCGTATGACGTTCCAGCTTTTGTCTCCCTCGAATTGGACCTCCCAGAACCCACGAGGGGCTTTTTTCCCTGAAGTTCGGTTAGGGTGTGGTTGGGGCTGGAGAAGCGAGGCTCATGGAGCTCGACCGCGATCGGGGAATCTCCTCGGCCTGCGAGTCCGCCGTATTCCTGAGAGTTCTGACCAGGGGCTGGAGGTTTTGTATTTACAGTGGGGTATTCGTTCCCCGGAAGATTAGGTCTGAAAGATCGCGAAACGGCATCCCCAGCAGTTGTTTCCTGCAACAAATAAATGACTAGATCGAAACCGACAAGATCTGCGCTTACCGAACCTATGATCGTTACCACAGATTGACTAGGTTTCGTCAACTCCGTAAATACTGTAAAGGTTTTCACGTCCTTGAGCGAGCGAGTCCTACACAGTGCGTCAAAACCTGGACAAACGCTACCCCCTGTAAGTGAACGTACGGGATCCTTCGGTAGTCGACGAAGGTATTATCGGAGGTAACGGTAAGCACTGAAGTCATCTCATACGTGCGGCCTTTGCCTTTCTTCTGCTGTGGTTTGGGAAGTTCCGCATCGAGGCCGCACTGAATTTCAAGGGTGACTTCCACGGGACCTTGTCCCCGATGTGACTTGACCGATTTCTGGGTGACCTGCAGGTGGTACTGTGGGAATTTCGCTACTTGATCAAGGATTACATGACCAAACGGAGTGCGGCGATTAAGAAGCTGTGCCCCTGGCGTGAGGAACCGTGGTAGATGGTAGAGGAAGGTTCCCAAAGACGTACAACTTCGATCCGCTCCGGTGGTTGTTTGCGGAGGGTGGCGAAGGACGTAATCCCATGCTCGGCGAGTACCTACACGTCTGATAAGAATCCACTAATGGAAGCACACATGCCCACCCACCTTTATGCTATAGGAACCGATTTATACTTCAGCTTCAGCAATCAAAGCCGGAAATAAAAACGTTACTAACGATTTATCACCTATTTGCTCGATTTGTCGCAGCACGATCGGGCGGTCTTCCCAAGCCCTCGCAGACAAAATCCGAAGACTAAAACACTCGTGAGCAGTTGTGTTCAGGGAATAAGCGCATGTAGCGACTTACCATTCAAGCCCGTACCTAATCAGCCCTCCTGACTGTTGAATGATTGCGACCTCGACCAAAGCTAGCAAAGTCTTGTATCTGATTCGGGTGGGTAGAAGGAAAATGAGCCATACCTCGAGCAATCCGCCCAACGTGACGAAATACGGTGAGCGCTTCCAATGTGAGTTGACTATCAGTACCCTTGAACTCTGGAGCGCCGAGAGATATCCCCCCAAGTACAGCCTACACAGATGTCAATGTCCCGTATCGTGGGCTGTTAGACTAACCTGTATCAAAAGGAAGACCTTGTCTTGCGTGGTCTCTACCTTCTTCAACGCAAACCGAACTTCGTCTTGGGTTCGAAGGCGGTTCAAGACCTATAAGGGGTCAGCAAAACCCTGGACTACCGTGATGCGTCGCACACCTGCTTCTCGCCGCTCCGGATTTTGAGTTCCAAAAGCCTTGGAATCGTTGTGAAGTCACAGCTTGATGAACAAGAAGATGCTCACTCATCCGAAGCTGACAAGGTCTCTAGCTGATGAATTCATGAGGGTGGGGGAAAAACTAGTCTACGGAAAACTACTTACGATCTGTCGAACCCCCGCATTCCAGTCAAGGTCCATGATCCCTTTCATCTTTGAAAGCTTAGTCCGGACGGAGTCAGTAAGAGAGAGATGACTGACCGTATTTTTTTTGAGATAGAACTGTGCTTATAAGTAACCGTGGCCAAAACAAGAGGCAGGTCTCCCTACCTTGCTCATGACATCCCCGTACTCCGTTGAACGTAATTGATGTTGATCCCCATCCTCAGGGGTCTCCACCAACCTGCTGGCCTTCAACTCCGTGACGCTGTCCATAATTATCTGATCCAAACGTTCTTGCCATGTCTGCTGCTCGTCCTTCCCAATAGCATAGTGTTTCGGGTTCCGTTGCAAGCGTTGGAAGAGGAATGAGCTGCGGAGCCACGCTTTCGCAGACTCGACGTCTGTGATCGTCCCAAGTCCTATCTCGGAATTCACATGCTCCGCAATGTTGACGTGGAGACTTGATTCCAGGAGAGTGGTTCCTTGAGCTAGATTTCTGTACTTCGCCTCAAGTTGAGATTCGCATATTATTATCGCGAGCCCCTCCTTGTCTGTCCGGGTTTAGGCCGGCAACACATTGAAGATACTGGGGTGGGGAGAAACTGACCGAATTGAGGGCGACCCTATGTGGATATCAGAAACCGAGCGAAAAGAAGGCGGGTAGCACTCTCACCGCTCGACCGATCATTTGCATAATTTCCAAGTCAGTGTATTCCTTTATAGCTCCGTCTCTGAATAGCTTTACACCCTTGATGACGACAGTGTGAGCGGCTGCAGATCCATGGTGAGATTTCACGTATCCAGCGTGACTGGGGAGTCACACACGAAGGTTCACCCCGACCGCCAATGTCTAATGGAATGTCTTGGGACGAGCGCAAAAAGGACACCGGAACTACGAACCGAGGTGCATACGACAACTTTCAACATACTCTTCAGGAATAGGCCCTCCGTTGACCTTCTATCATCGAGGGTCATCCCAGCGTGATGGACGCCGATTCCAGCCGCGGAAAGTTCTGGAAGGGTTATTATTATGGAGCAGGTATGTATTGAGGGAAAATAGCCTTACTTTCCAAACGATGGTCATCGAACTTGGTATTAAGGCTGTAGCATATAAGAAACAGATCATCCAGAACGGGAGCTTCCAACCTGCGTGGTTGCATCCAAGGTAGAGGTTGCTTCGATTTTGCGGCCGCATCGTAATCTTTGATGAGCTGTTCAGCTGTTGCAAGAACATCTGATGAAACATTTGAGATCAGCTTGCGGCAGGAGGGGTCGGACCAATACTTTTTCGCGTGGATGAAAAGATGAGAATCGGCTTGTCTGTGATGTGTTTCTGCAATATCCCGAACAGCCTGAAATCCAACGCCCTTTGAAAAACAAAATCATTCTGTTCTCGTTTCCGTTCTATGCCGTACACAAACCGTGAGATTTTGCACGGGCGAAAATCTTCCCCAAACTAGTGGTGCGTTAGAAACCAGCGGAGGAGCTTGAAATAGTCGACCTCACCTCAAAAACCCGAGTAGGAGAGCCTTCTTGGCTAGCCCCAACCCATGCAGCGACATCTTGGACATTTGGAACCGTCGCGGATACCATAATAAACCGCACTCCACAACCTCGTAGTTTCATCCTCGATATCACAACTTCGAGAGTGCCTCCACGGGCTTCGTTCAGGATGTGGACCTAAATCAGGGAGTTGAACCTCATTCGCGATACACATAACATCGTTTGTCGGTACCTCGTCGACAAGGAAAAGTTTTATCTGGGACAGTATTCCGTTATAGTCTTGCCTATTCCAGGGTTTAGGAGACGTCGGTGAGAAGGATGGCGGTGTCACATACCAGTTACGTGTGAGGCCGTCCCATTTTTCAGCCTATATGCGGTCAGGAGTGGCGCATATGGTTGACGAAAAAGTTTTACCGTAGTGACACTAGGCGGATATTATTATTAGCGATCCCACCCGACAGCCTAGGGGACTGCAATGCTTACATTATGCAAGATCTTTTGGCGTCTCCCCACGGATTTTTCCCAAACACAACCGTATCTCCCGTAAGCTCGCAACCTTAACCGCTTGTCACCAACGGTACACTATATGCGCTCAGGCGACCTACATGTAATCCCTAGGCCAGAAAACTTCTTCGTCCATTCGTTGAATTTCTCCGAACACAGAGCCTGAGAACACATTATATGTGACAAAATCTCTAGAGGGACCTTGACTACCTTTGTCGGTGCCACATAGACGCACTTGGCTACGTTTGGGTTGTTTCCGGAGTCGTTTAACATCCGTATCATTGCGAGCTCGAATAGCACCGTTTTCCCGCTTCCTGTGGGAGCTGTGAATGTACGTCAGAACGTGCTCTGATGGCGGGGGTGAACCAGCCAACAGGATATGACCTGTGGAATGAGGTCAGTAATGGAGAAACTGACAGACCACTTCCATCCTACCAAATTTTGCGCAGTGTACATCAACTGATGGGGAGTTAAAAACAAGAGGGATAGCAAGCGTGATATAAAGGCTCACGCTATCAAAGCAAGTGGATTGGATGGCATTGAAGACGCCAAACGTAAATAGACCGCGATAAGCATCGGCTGTGGGCAGACATGAGAACACGTGTCTGACAACGGAAGGATGGCATACGAAGGTCAGAGACAGGTCGAAGTCGGATTCCGTGAGAATTTAGCTGGTTGTAAGGCGTGCGAACATTACGATCTTGGGGTATGCTGTTTCCTTGGATATTTTGGTTGGCCATGGCGTGAAAGGGTTGCACCAAGACGTCTCTTGGAGGGTGTGGTCCACTCGTTGCACGAAGATTATGAAGTCCCTGCTGATAAGAACCTCCTGCGGGGTTGGACGTATACCGATGAGGTTGCCCTTGGACTGTGTTGCGAGGCACGTCGTACGCCATGCGTATGGGATGTGGCCGCTGCCACGAAAACGAAGGCTCGACATCCCCGACTGTATTTTCGAAGCCTCAGCAAACGTTGGATTTCTCCGTATCGTAACTCACAAGTCTCCGCGTCCCAGCGTGGAGGATCCCCGTTTCCGCGAACGCTGACTTGGTCACCGTACTCGGGATATTCACCGATATCGTCGGCATAATCACCAAGTCCTGAATCATCCATACGACCGTACACTGTATCTTCCCCGTAATTATATCTTTCCGGGGGACAAGGCGAGGAAACATCTATCGAGACGAGGTGAAAACTCCGGAGACTCCGTTTATCTATGGACCCTCACCCCCGAAGGAATCGTCGTCTGAGAGCCTGGCTCCATCCAAAACTGTCTGATCATCACCGGTAAGATACGGTGGAGGACGTTGCTGTTGGCCGAACAAGGCTTGTCGATACATATTCGAAGGGAGATGGAAGTGGTAACGGGAAGAAAGACGATCCCGCTGGTCCCAACTCCGAGAGCCCCGGCTCCGATCGTCCGACGCGACGAAAGTTAGCCGAGCCGGAATGTCGTGACCCGTGACGTGACAGACATCTATTATCCTTTCCGCATAACGTCCAACACCAAGGTTATCGCAGCGTGCCCCAGTTAATCTCCCGAGTACGGTCGACCCACGATGTCACAGAGGTCAGACAAACCCGACGAAGCAAAGATTAACGAATACATAGAGAGGTTCGTCACAACCCACCATCTACTCTCGCCACTTTCATGTTTAACATGAAGGCCGCGTTCCACAGGATCCACTATTCCGATCGATACTCTGACGACCAGTACGAGTATCGACATGTGATCCTCCCAAAACCTCTCTTCAAACTTATTCCCAAGAGTTACTTCAGTGACGATGACTCCGGCACCCTTCGGCTCCTCGCGGACAACGAATGGCGGGGAATCGGTATCCAGCAGAGCCTTGGTTGGGTTCATTACGAGATTCATGGTATGTCTTGCAGTCAGATAAACCGGGGGCGAGCATACCGACCCTGCGATAGCACCGGAACCACACGTTCTTCTTTTCAGGAGGCCCAAGGACTACGATCAGCAACAATATCTCCAGCAACAAATGCAAACGCAGGCTAATGGCAAACCAGTTGCTGGGAAGAATGGTAGGAAGAAATGACGGTTGAACGTACTCCCCCTATAAACACATCTGAGCCTTCTGGGGTACCGGTCCTTCGTGTACTTTGCTGTCGGTGCAGCTCCACCTTGCTATCATTCCCACTTATTTTACCCACTGACGCGGTAGACAGCGTTGCGAGCTAGTTCTTGTTGTAATTTTGCTATACGAACCACGTTTCACCCGACTTCGTGTCTCGGAGGATAGTCTATATTTGGTAAAACAATAAGCACGAATACAGAGAAAGACTAAATTCTAGATACGGGTAAGTCACCCCAGTCGACCAGTGGAAAAGCCGCCTCGCCAACTTGTAGAGAATCCCTGAATTTCTTGGGATCCTCGATAGTAACGTATCCGGCCGGCAAAACACCATGTCTATCACTATCGTCGGGATATTCTTCTGCCAGCGCGGCAAGTTCGTTCTCAACAATAGTAGCGGCGGCTTGGTCGCGGGTGATCTCTTTCAGGACTTCCAGAGTGCCAGTGATAGTAGTAGTTTCCGGAAGCCTCTCCATCCAGTCGATAGGCAACGTGACCCCGTGCTTCTCAAGCGCAGCATCCACCTCCAAGAGTGCCATCGACGAAAGTTTCTTGGGTCGGGGTTTGCGAGAGACACAATGGACAGAGAGCTTGGCCCTCTGGGAGGATGATTGATGTACGCTCGATAAGAAAAGTGACAGCATTTCTTCTTTCGTGACATCCTTCAGCGTATCGGCGTCGTTGTCCCCTGAGAACGGATGTTAGCGATTGGGGCCAAAACGATGAGGTCAGAATACACACGTCGGTGGAAATCAAGGTCCCCTGACTCGATGTGAGTCCAGTATCTTGTCGTCTCTTCCGCCAGGTTCTTTATACCTTCCCTCCACTTCCTTTCGAGCCCAGTCTTCTGCTCCAAGAATTCGCTCTCAGGCATGTTCTCCAACTTGGACTTGATGAAATCCAAGAAAGCCTCGACGCGTTCCTCGAGATACGTGGGATGCCGTTCGCTTTGAACCAGGATTCTGATGCCGAAATACGCATCCCCGGGCAATGCCCACTGCGAACAAGTAACGATATACCCCAGTTGTTCTTGGGTACGGAGTACATTGAAAGCTGGCTCAGTGAGAATCTGCACAAGCAAAGAGCCAACGACCCGAAGGCGCGAGTCATTACGGGAGCCAAGATGCACGTAGTATGTCAAACTGGAATTGGGCTCGTTGGGATTTGGAACCGGTATCGTCCAGATATAATTCGACCCTGGATCCCCATGAGCGAATTTAATCTGAAATAGATTCTACACCGGGGACCTACCAGGAGGAAGAATGCGCGGACGATCTGCCAGCCCTGAAGGTTTTGTCGGTACAGGATCAAGAAGTTTCTCAACAGCTTCAGCGAGACTTGTTGCCTCCTATTTCAAGGCAGGTGGGTAAGTTGCGAGGCGGTGCGGATTAATCCAGTCTACTCACCTCCTTGTACATATTGCCAACAACCAGAATCTTCAGGTTGATATCCGAGAGGAATTTCTTGGCATGGGCTTGTAGATCTTCTCCCGTAATAGCTATACACGAGTTGCAGTGTTAATGATGCCCGGGAAAGTGACGTTCGACGACTTACAAGCAATTTCCGGGAGTTTCTCGTTCAAAAGCCAGAGGTTCTCGTATAGGGGATACTTTCCATAATACTCCGAGATCTGATACGTCTGGCCTAAGAAGAAGTTCTCCCAATTCCGTTTGAGCTGTTCGAGAAGCGTCGTCATTCACGGCCCGGACAGTCCCATGCGAACACGTACCTGTTCCTTCATAATTTTCAGTCGGTCTGGGTTGACCTTTAGGCCCTTAATCCTCTCAAATATGTGACGCAAGAGGACCGGCAGCTTGTCGTTATACCCTGCGATGATAAGGTACGTCCCGAACGAATGAGATGCATAGTTGTACGAAAGTCCCGCAAGATCGGCGTCGTAAGAGAACTCAGTCAGTGAGTCACCAACGAGGTCGGCGAAGAGCCTGAATATCACGTTGAGGCAGACGAAGCGGAAATTGTACAAAACGGATATACCTTGTCATGACTGATGCCTTTGGTGAAGCATTTGTATGTGGGCTGGACATTCGTCAGATTCATGATAAACACCGCGTGGTTTTGCGCAAACTTACCTGCGCATTTCTATACAAACTTGTGCTTTTGGCACCCAGTACTGATCGTCTTTCTTATACCACAGCTGTGAGAGTGGGTTTTCGCGGACAAGGTGAGGGCGCTTTGCGGGCTGCGTGACGTTCAGTTTATCGACGCCCAGGTTCTCTGGGAGGAATTCATTCTTCCCAGGAAGATACAATTCCGGTATATCGTTAGGCTCCCGAGCCTAAAAGAGTTCACTTGGTGTTGCACTATGTTTTTAAGTGGTTCTCACCTTGGAGACGAAGTCTTCGCTGAACCTTTCCACCATATACTTAGTTCCGTACCAAGGTTCCGATTCCCAGTTCAGAGGTTTGCCTTCAGCTCCAAACACGCGTTGGAACTCGTCAGGTCGAGCCATCACGACCGCTCTCCCCTCGTCGATGGTTAGGGTATTTAAGATATCCCTGACTTCCTTCTCCCCTTCGCCGGATGCGTCCCATTCCGACACAAGTTGGGCTGAGCTCAGCACAGCACCACGCTCAACGGGCCACGCCATGTGTTCCGAGATCCAAACAGCATAATCGTCTGGACGCCGTTTCTCGGAAAATCGGAACCTTGTCGCATTTATGATGCTGAGTTCCTTCTGGTACCAAGAGGGAAACTCCGAAGATCGGAGAAGCGATAGGTACTTGTAGACGGCGAGGATGGCATCACGGTAGTTCGCTATAATGGAACATTATACTAGATTCCACCCAGCGGTGACGTGATGAGGAACTTACAGAAACCATCCTTGGTGAGGTGCAAAGTGGCCTTGAACATGGCGAACTCGCGGCCCAGATTCTGAGGCCCGGAGCTCAAGGCAGTTAACCAGCCTTTTTGTTTGAGATAGGAATGCAATGATCCAGGACCCTCGTGGCCAACAAAATGAGACAAGAAATTTGCAGGCTTGTATTTCCACCTTGCAGGCTGGTACGGGAGTGGGAACGACACTTCAATGGCGTGGAAGGACATGATTGTTTGTACAGCCACCATGGTCTGTTACAGAAATGAGTTGTATTCAGGAAAAAGGTATATCCTTGACTTACACCCTTCTCGTTTGGTCCGAACGGGTGATCTGGTATAGCTGGGAGGGGTTCAACCCCACGATTCGGGATATCGGAAAATAACCTTGAGACCATATTGCTGAGTTCATCCAGGGATTCTGGAACATGATTAGTCACAGTGCAGGGTTTGAATTGAGGAAAACTTACCTTTGCCCACGACGCACAACCGCATTCGGTTGGCACTGTATTCCTTTGTCCACCATTCGATGAGCCGTCTACGGGTTTCCCTGCCTACCGGTCCTCCGTCTTCAGCATCACTGTTACTGGATGTCGTCGAGGAAGTGGGGGAAGGAACACGCGAGGAAGTGGCACTCCCGGTCCCGCGAACGGCGTCTCTCGCCGCCTGGGATAAACTTTTCCTGTGACCAGTACCGAATTTTCTCCACGGGTGCCCATCTTTGGTGAGATGCTTATTCAGTTGGAAGATTCGCCACATATCCGATTGGTGGTTCTTCTTGTGTTCCGAGTCCACCGCGTTCAATTCACGCGCGGTACAAGACGGGGAGAAGACCGGGCAGTGGAAGAATGCCGCGAAACGAGCGAGGGCACCTTCAAGGGCCGGAGTCCCAACATTGAAGTAATAGTTGGTATTAGACGTCCCGGTATATGCGTTCGATGATCCGCTGTTCTTCGCGAGAAACTGCAGGTGTTCAGACGGCACACGTACGGAATAGACAAACAGTACAGACCTCAGAGTATTCGTTCTCCCGAGGGAACTTCTCCGTTCCCTACGATAATATTAGCAACGTCCGAGTTCACCCACAAAAACAATATACCATGAACAACAAATGCTCGCAAAAGTGAGCCAAACCCGGCATGTCGGGCTAGTGTCCAGTGAATACACCCCGCGTGGTCCAAAGGTCAACACATAACGCACCGGGTCATACAAGTGTCCGACTGCAACATCCAAGCTTGCGGCAGCCTTATCAGCTTTGACATCGTGAACAAGCATTGCCTGAAGTCCATTTTGGAGGCGAATCAGTCTATAATCTCTCTCATCCCGCTCCGACCGTATGATATCCTTGTTGTAGACGTGGTACTGGGGTGCTTGTTGGTCACCGGGATGGGAGACCCATTGGGACTGGGTTGCATACGGCGCAGACATGACCGCCGGAGTGCGAACGGCGGAGAGCCTGGAGTGACGGAGGATAGCAGAGGAATGAGAGAACCATGACCTGAACATTCGAATGAGGGCAGTCGCGGTCCGGCAATTTGCGTCAGATCGATCATCCCCCTCTGAATAGAACCTCCCCGGACATATACTCTACGAATATATACGGACCGCAACGGATGAATGTGATGTTCTGGCTCTCACGGTCTTTCCGAGTCCAGTTAAGGGTCCTGCCGTGCAATCTTTCAGCTCTGGACCCTATGCTTTTCTCCTTCAAGATGTAGACTTGCAGTTCCCTCGCACACACCCTCTGATTCCGTGCGATGAGGTGCTCATCGAAGGAGCTTTCGTAATAAATCTCGGCGATGACTTCTGGTCTCGTGCTTGGTTAGGCGAGGCGTCAATCATCTCTCAAATACCCAGCTCCCCGCGAAGATAAGTACTTAACGGTGTTGCGGAAAAGCCGCCTATCATGATCATCTATCATATATCAAGGGTGGACCGCATGGGCCCCCATTCGTACAAGTCCCTACAAGTCCCGACGAGGTAGCAACATTAGTAAAACTCCACGGATCGTACTCGCTAGATTTCGGTTGGATACTGATTACATACGACGCCTCTACGCAATTGCAAAGTGGAAGGATTACGATCTTATGGCGTGCGACTGGTGAAATACGGGCGTTGTCCTTCCCAAATCCGATGAGAGAATGGCGACGTCGACTCTGAATCTCCACAGAACATCAGGCTGATAGGTCGGGGTGGTAGCATGTACTTACCAAATAAACACGTGGTCACACGAGAACAGCAGCGACGTCGGTTCACTCCCTTTACACCCAATCCCGAACACACAATTGGTGGACACCCAGAAAATACACCTCGGAACAGTGGCTCAAGGTTCCTATGCAACCGTTCGGTTCACTCTTGTGTAGATGGTACCATCAATCCAAGAATGAGTGAAGCTGAAGACTCGACAACATAGCGCCCCCTAATTTGACCTGCCCGGGCCGAAATCGCGGGAGGACACAGGTTCGGGGGTCACTGCCAAATATCAGACCAGCTGCCACGAGCAATTGTGATACTCAAGTACCTGCCGGAACCGTTATACGGCGGAAGGCTTGCCAGGCCTGGATCCCGCGTTGTGTTTCCGCCCATGACTCCGAGAGATTCCCAGTCTGCGCGATCGTATCCAGGTGGGGGAAGAGATGGATCAGAAAGTACGTCATGATCCCAACAGAGTTTGGAGCGGTCGGGAAAGGGAGTTCATGAACATACAACCAGCGTAGGTTGCATTTCCCCGCTCGTTCGAAGAGGTTTTGTATCGGGACCCGCCCTTCGTCCGCGACGGGTGGTGAGTGGTTGAATATTCGACTTTGTGGGGCATTGAAGTGGACTTCGAGGTCGAGAAGTGACGTACAGTGCTTTGAAAGGAAGAAGAGGCCGTCCATGGTGAACTTCGGAGAAGGGCGTGCGCATCTCGGTCCACCAAGAATTAACGTTTTGAGTTTTGGTAAGGACGAGGCCAGTTGTGCCACATCGGCATCGGCGAGATCGAAAGCACAGGCGTGCACATGGCATGGGGTATGAATTTCCAGGTTGGCGAGGTTGTGGAGAGAAAGAAGGGGTAGCATCGTCGTTCTCGAAATATCCCAGGGTTTACTGGCGTTGATGCGCAAGACACGTAAAGTATCATGCGCGCCAGACGCATGGAGAGCCGAAACCAGTTGGTGGGTGAAATCCGGAGGGGGTACTAAGCCTTCCGCCCAGCTGATGGACAGGTACTTTAACCCGGCTCTCATGCCCTTCAACAGATCGAGCCAATCTAGGCTGTCATCGACCTGGGCATAGAGGCACTTCAACGACGGGAATATGTCCGCAGTCTCGGATAGAACAAAGTTCGACTCTCGGAACGAGATCCCCAGCACTCGGAGGTTCGATAGCCGAGATATGTGGGCTGCGGCGTCATCAGAAATCTTGTGATACGTGATAAGGTCCTGTAAGGGACCTGAAAGACTGAGCAAACAGTTCGACAGCGTTCGTACACTCGCGCCGTCTAAGGGGAAATCCTCGAGGTGGAGGGCTTGAAGGGTTTCCATGGGTAAGAACTCCAGCATGGGTCCAGCTATTGGATCGGGTTCGTTTTCGAAGGTATTCAAGTCGATAAAGAGGAGGGATGGGGACAAAAACAGTTTGATCCATGTGAAATGTTCCCAGTCGATGAAACACGTCAGCCTCTGTAAATTCGGGAGGAAGGATCCGTTCGGGAAGTATAGGTCAAGGAGTTGATAGACCCTCGTGGACAGTCCATCCCAGTGCGGCTCTTCGTTCACCTGTAGGTTGTAGATACGACGCCGATATTTCTCGAAGTGCTTCCACTCGCAACGTGTGGGGATACGTGTAAAGTGCTGGCGGCAATTAGTCGGGTGAACTTCGAACAACAACGCCCGCTTACCAGCTTGCGGCGATTCATTTCCCAGATATCCGAAGGGAGGGTTTTGAGGAGATTGATTAAACTGTCCTGTGTCTCCCACAGAACGTCCAGTGCTGGGTCGGAGATCGTTTTGCAGGTCAGTGCCCAGTCGAGCACGAAACGTTGTGGGGGGTGCCACATGAACATATGCCTCGTGACCTCCCTGACCAACTCATCTATCTGGAAGATATGGTGCATCCTCGGCTGGGCCTTGGTCTCCAACGAAAGTGTTCTCGGTAAGTAAGAGAGCTATGAACGGATCAAACCGAGGCGACACCTGGCGGTCCGTGGGTCCGGCCGTCAGCACACTGAGACTGTCGAGGGTCAATATTTACACGGGAACTGGAACCTCAGAGCGTTTGGAGATAGGATCCATAAGCAGGATTATTTGGCTACTTATACACGTGTCGCGTAGCAATCTGGTTCATTGGGGGTAGACCAGGAAGCAGCGCAAACCGTTCCAAAACCAAAAAAACACCGTCACCCGATATGTGGGCACGTCAACGACTAGCAGGTGGCGGCGGGAGCAATGGGAACGCTCCACCTCCAGTTCCACCTGAACTACTAGATCCGGAACCAAACAGATCTGACACACCCTTCGACTCTGTGTTCTTCGTTTTACCCGGTATGGTGATAGAGAAAGTCTGACCATCCCTCAGCGAGTAATCCTTCTTTGGTCCCGCAGGAAGATGTGGAGAAGGCTGGTCGGTCATAGCCTCTGGAGGGTTCATCCTGGCTCTCCAACGCCTGTACCGTATATGAATTCCAAAGCAGTAACACAGGAGCGGGATCGACGGCGTACTTTGTGTAGTCCTGGAGTGCGACATCTGCGATTACCGGCGGTGAAATCAGACATGCATGATCCCAGCCATCGGATGCATGGACGTACTGAAATCGAAGCTATCCGATCTCTCCAAGAAGCCCATGCCGATGTAGGCTTTCCGACCACCGTCCTCAACCCTGACGACGAAATAGCGTGATGAATCTAGAACACCCTCGACAGATGGTTTGGCAGGGTCATAGGGGGCGCTTGCAAAAACTTTTCTTCCGTCAGCCTAGGACCGGTGACACGCGAGGAGTCAACATACGTTCACCTATGTTGCACGATCAGTTGGCACGGCGTATGTGTTTGGGCTGCGTCGCAGCGTACCGGTATTTGGATCCTCAAACATAAGTGTAACACCAGCGCCCTTCTCAATAATCCTCAATCGCCCCTTCCAGAGGGGATTTCCCAGATCACCCCACTCTTGAGCTCGATGGCCCTCGTTCTTCTTCAGTGGAGGAATCTTGAAGACTAGCTGCCTCTCAGTGTTTGTCAAAGCAACACCAGATTCGGCAGCGAACCTGAAACCTCCCTGCACATGTACAGAATCGACTCGATCTCTTCATCGAAATCCTCCATGGTCGTATGCAGACGGTGAGGTTGATGAGTGTGACGCACCGATCGGTCAGTTACGTGCGCCTCCACCACGAATCTTGAATCCATATCCTCCCTGACTTTGATCTTGACCTTGACCATGTCCGCCAGAAATTTGCCAACCCCGCCTCCTGAGGACCCCGCTACGGTCCCCGCAGAGACCGACCATCCCGTCCCACCAGCTACAGGCGCAGAGGAGGCTGACGCCCCCGCAAATCCCCCACAAGCCCAGCCACAGCCAACACAGATACACACGATCTACAGGGAGGTTTTCCCTATCATTGCCAACAAGGCCATCGACAGAGACTGGGCTGGGTTGGCCATGCTGGCAGAGTTGCACGATCTCCGTGTATGTTCCACATCTCATGCCTCCAACCGTGGGTCCCCTAACCTCATTCCTCGGGATCTACAGACAGAACATGACACCGACGTGTCACGGCTGTTGCTCACAGCTCCGCTCGTACTGTCTTACCTGATCTTGGACGATGTGTATGATTTTAATCCCAGAAACGCTGGGTGTTTGCTGAACCTTTGTGATCAGACCTCCCGCCCGGTTTGCGCTAACACGTCTCCCCTCGCCACTCCTACACCACCCTTTGACGGAAAGTCTCTTTAACCTGTTGGCATCCGCGTCCGAGAGGAATTATCCCCAAGTCTACGCCCGGGCAAGAGCACTCGCGGAAACTCTAAATGCAGATGCTGATCTGAGCGTCTTTGGACCGTCCATGGTCAAATCCTTTATCAGTGAGAACGGCCTTTTCACGCAAAGTTTCGTTGTCGTCTCTTACAGTACCGCCAAAAGCTTCGTTCCGCACTCGAGCATTCAACTTGGCCTCGAAAGCTTATACGAGCCTTTCCGTGTCACTTGCCGAGTCTTATCTGGGTCTTTCCCGTGATGAACTGTTGCCGAGTACGTAGCTGTCATGTTTCCCGGTTGAACCCTCTGATCGTTCTTTGTAGCTGTTACCAGGCTCAAGTGGAAGCACGATCCAGCCACGGACATACTGACTCCCGCTCGCCTACAAAACACGAACATACGACACATCCAAGGAAGCTTCTCCGGTCCTTCTACATTGCTCACATTCGACATTGTCGCAAACGGTGTCGCTCTCTTGGAGACCTAAAAGTCGCCCAACGCCCTGACACTGTAGTATTACATGTATCAATTCCGTCCGAGATTATAATCAGGGTATCGTAGTATGTATCCGAGCTCATGACAAAACATTCAGGCGTGTCCCAAATGTATAAAAAATCAAATCACTGTGGCAAACTTCTGACTACCCGTTTCCACTCCTGTGTACGGTCAGTTCATGTCACACCGCGGAAGAGGTGAGTATATGTCCTCACGTGGTGGTTGAGGATCGTAAAGTCCTCCGTCGTTGTCGCGATGAAAACCATGTACCGTCCGACCTTGTACAGTTCTCGGTCGTTTTGTGCCTCGGCAGTATGTGCCGACTTGAACGCGTGGATCTTCAATCCGGACCGTGGGTTCAACGCAAAGTTCCTGCTCTACCAAGCGAACGATCGTCAGAAATCGAATCGGAGCGCGGGAGCGAGGAAAATCATACAAGATCATCTATGTGGATGGTGTTTTTCGCGTTACTGCGGATGGGCAAGAGGTTCAGATTCCTTCACGTCGCGTACAGTCGAGGACGTACTATTGTTTGAGGTGATTCCATATTATCTGAAGCGGCTTGACGGAGTGTGTGTACTGTTTGCCGTCTCTCATAGAGAAGACGGTAAACATCGACGTTTTATCCAAAACTGAATAGCGAGAAGGTAAACGTCCGAAGATCGAACGAGCTGGCAGCTGACATACCAAATGAAATCTGCGAGTGGGTCAGAAACAGAGGACGGTTTCATAGGTTCTGCGACTCCACTTACCTTATAGTTCCTATCAGAACCCACCATTCCAAGTTCAACGAGCTTGGCCTCAAGCCATACCCAGCTCGTTTGCGACCTAAAAGTAAGAGAAATGAGATTTAATTCTCCTGTTTAGTCCATCTGTTCGTACCAAATGCAGATATCATAGCAAGGGTATACCATCTCTAGGAACTCATGAAGTCCTGGCCGCGCGCATTCAGCGGGAGGGAGTGCTCCAGATGTGAGTGGTTTGGTATCAAGTATTGCTAGTCACAATTTTATGTAAGCACGAAAAAAGCCAAGCCCCAAACCGTGCCAAGCTCACTATAGTCAATGTCGAGAACGAGAAGCCGCTTGCCGGGACGTGGCGGGTTGATGATATTCAACTGTAGTTTTGCTGTATGTTCCCGAACTTTTCGAAGATTTCGTTGGTCGTTGATATACGCCGCAGCCGCAACGGGATCGATGGCAAGGTCAACATCGAGGTCATTGACAACGTCTGGAAGATTCAAGAGCTCTAAACCGCGGTGGCACGTATTAACAATCCAATCTCAATCCAACATGTAAATCCAAACACACCATTCGGGTCCTTGATCTCGTGTCCTTGAGGCGTCCCGACCAGGGTAAACTTCTTCCCGCTGATGAGATTGAGATCCCCTCTGCGCCCAGGCAATCAGCATCACCCTTGCCAGCACGAAAGTCCTATCGCATCCATGGAACATAAAAGTATGGGAACATACATCCGTTCCTGATCGGGAGGGAGCTTCCCTTTAACGAGACCCAAAATCTTCTGCCTCTCCTCCGGCACGGTCGTCAATTCCCGCAAAGCGACCTTGAGATCAAATACCCTACACACGAAGGGATCCCAGCATTAGCGCCGCTGCCAGCAGCTCATAGGATGACACCGGGGACGAAGCAATCGCACTCACCTGTCCGATTCAGCTATATCAAGGGTGAAACTCTTCCCTGACCAAGTGAAGGCCAAATGAATCCATTTCTCCTTTTCTTCAGGTATCTCACCAGGGGTGACCTGGTCGCGTCGAGCTCTGATCAGGCGCACGTCCTCACGCGAGTCCCATCCATACCTCGGTTGAGAGAACCACCGCGTCAGCTACGATTGGGACGACATCCGATGGAGGCTGCGACAACACCGACATGGCTGATAGAGCGTATCGGTTTTGCGTGGGGAAGTGCTGATCGGTTGTTTGGATCCAAGTTCACCTTCGGGGTGTCGGACCGATATCCCCGCCGGTCCTTCGTCCAAGTCACATGGTTTAACATTTATAAACGTCCGGGTCATAAGTAGCTAGGTATGGGAAAGGTGTAAAAGGTCCGAAGCAATGTCTGGAAGAAAGTCTGTGGGAACATGCGTGTGGTGTCCATCTATACATATCTATCACTTTAGATGAAAACAACGAAGGCACCAACACACAACAAGGAAAACAGATAGAGAGGGGATGAGCCGCTGAGCACAACACCGGTATTCGATCCACTGTTAGAGCCTGTGCTCGTAGGGGTGGACCCACTGGCGGGGGTGGTACTGGAATGGTGCAAAGAGTTCGAAACGGACGCAGGGAGTCCATCGACGGTCCACACCCGAACGTAGTTGATCACAAAGTATGCGGTGTCATAAATAGGGCTACCCGCATTAATGACGTTATCGGTGTACTGCGCGTACATCGTATGAGTCTCTCATTCACGGAATGCAGGGAGGGGCTTACGCAAAGTCCGGTTGTTCCACCGCTGCAAGTCGAGTTGTAAACCGCCGGGACACCAGCCCAGTCCCCACAGAGGGTGATGTCAAGGACAAGCTGTGATTGTTGTGAGTATAGGTGGCAAAAACGTGGAGACACACAGAGAACCTTCTGCGCTGTGAAGTAATTGGAAATGTTGCAAGTGGAGGATGGGTATGCAGCGGAGGGCAGGCCCCACCCAGAGGTATCGAGAATGTCTCCAGGGGTCTGTAGATTAGCTGGCAAGTCCGCACGCTGAAGAACGGGGTTAGTTGAGGGTTCTCCATCCTGAGCATTTCACTCACGCTCCAGAACCAAATGCTAATATTTTTGGGGGAGAGGGACAGTCAGCACTCGAACTAACCGAGAAGAATACGTCACCATACTAAATGCCTGCAACGGGGGTCAACACAGCTCGTGATCAAAAGACCCGGATAGGCGCACCGGAAACGTCGAATTGTGTAGCCCAGACTCCACCCTGCGCATTCGCAAACGCAGCTCCAACGCTGTTTGCGTTTGTTTCAAGGACAGTGCAGCCCGGACCGTCAGTACAATTGCCGCTGCCGTTGGTGCCCGTTTGTTGGCTGTCGGGGGACTTGCTGCAGCCAGTCAAAGCATGAACGGCCATTTGGTTGTGGGTCATTAGGTTGACGCTAATAGAAGGTCCTGTGTGAGTCCCCCAGGAGACACGTGGTATGGCGATGGAACGTACACCTCAACAATATCGATTTCTCCTCCAAGCGGCCAGGCATCCCCTAAGCCGGCGTGAGCGGATCAAAAGAGTTATTTCTGAAAAACCACCGTACCCATAGTCCAGAAAGCTAGCGAAACCGACGTTGATCAGCACACGAAAAAATGACCGAGCGGGGGGTTCGCCTCACCTGGCCAGACGCTGCATCCGTAAGGTAGATGCGAGGCATCGAGCACGACCACACTTCCGACTGGGAATGAGTCTTGACTCGTGATTCGTACCTGAGCGGAAACCATGAGCCGACCGCTTGTGGATTGGCCTAAGCACAGCATCGGCAGGGCCTACCGTATTCCGTTTCTCATTATATGGGACATTCGTGATGTTATCGACTCGAAGGATGGCCTTTCCGTTGCCGTCGACGTACGCCAGGCGGTCGGTGGTGGCAAGGGATTGGTTCACCCAAATTGCATCGCCCTGTGTTTAGGTTTGGTTCAGTTGACCGATCGGACCATCGCACTGGAAGCGACTCACATTCGTAAGGTTATCATAATTTCCATAGAAATCCCAGCCGTCGAAAAAAGTCTGTCCTTCCCATGTACGAACGAGGTTGTAGGCCGCCTGTACACGTGGGACTTCTGAGAGGATCGCAGCTGCGAGTGCTATCGAGGCGGCAGTAAACCTGCTCTTCATCTTCGCTGTGGGACTCGGCTGGGGGTTCTGTTGCGGGAGACGTGTCTTGGTGGTTGTGGGAGGAGTGTGTCAGGAAAGAGTGCGGGAAAGAATGAGGTTGGGTCGAGGCAGGCTTGATGGTTGAGGCTGCCTTGGATATTCTTGGCTGTGGTTCACCCAAATTATGTACTCTCAATACGGAGAACGCGTGACCGAGCCGCATGACGGCACTCAGGACTCATCCCGATCAGGCGTGTTCCATACGAGAGCTTATGACGAAAGGATACACTGTTTGCCCAGGCAAAAATCACGATAAGGCTACATATACCGAAGAACAGAGCGAAGGTTATGCTACAGGCTAGAATTAGAATAAGGTTATTATGGCCATAAACCAAAAGGGTCAGGGAACGTAGGGTGAAGGAAACATAAGGTCCGCGGATGCACAGTGGGAACCCCGAGAAGGTGATTAGAGACCGTAGACCTGATAGTCATAGAGTACGGAGCCACCCCAAAAGCTTGGAGTACACGCGCCAATTGGCGCTGGCCCAGAACCGCCAAGGAGGATAGCATTGGTAGAAGATGAAGTGGCAGTGTTCCACTGGGCGAGCCCAGAAACATTGGGGTTGCCGTTGTTCAGGAAGGCTTTATAGCGTGCTTGCATTTCTTGGATTAACTGAGTTTGCTGGGTATTCGGGTTACTCGCGGTTCCAAACTAGGGTGATTGCGTCACTAAACTGCGCAAAGATCGCAGCAGAATCCAAAAAACCCACCACAATAGGGATATCATCCTGGTGACAAACAGAACCGTTGCTGGTGCAGAAGGGAATTCCGCCATTGGCGGGGTGTGTGGCTCCAAGAACGTACATTCCCACGTACGCAGGCCCGCCCTTTGAAGCCCATGTGCGAGAGAAGGTCCAGGAGGAGCATTTCCACAGGTAGTCTGTACCCATCTTCTCAAAGCTAGGTCGCGCATCGGTAACCCCTCCGTAAGTCTGGACCCCATAGCGTTGGGAAGAGAGAATGGTATCAGCCCTAGAGGTTCCGAGGGTCCCATAGACGATCTGCAGGTAATCCTGCTCAGGTAAGGGGGAAGTGAACCCCCCATAGACAGTGGGTCCGGCTTCGTTAGCCACAGTGGTTACCAATATCGGTTTGGAGACCTGAGGAAACGGCGAACTGGTAGTTAGGGTATAGGAGATGAGCTGGCCATCGCGGAGGGGACGGATGGGTTCGCCTTGACCAGCGGCCGGATCCAGGAACATCGCTTGGGAGTAGAGCGTGTCGGATGCTTTGAGGATGTCGCTGACAGACAGAGAAGACGCGCAACCGCTATCAGATGGATTGCAGGAGAACTGCTTGTTGAAGAAGTTCTGCATGGTCTGTTGCGTCCCGGCGGACAGGAACCCGTAGTCCTGATTGAAGGGAAGAATGAGTCGATGACCGCTGGGAAGCCTCGAAGAAACGTTACCATTGGGTCGGATTGAATGATGGCAGACCTGAAGAGGGACGAGGCGGAGGGAATTGCAAGGAGAGCCCTAACCATGGTACCGCCCGAACTTTGACCAGCAATCGTGATCTTAGACGCGGATCCGCCGATCATGGGAACCCCGGCTTTTAGGACCTTCAAGGCGTTGATTACATCTTTGACGGCCAAGTTAGTCTGCCCATTGGGAGCCATGAAGCCTAGCTACGCGGACGTGAGCAATGGAACGAGTGTATCGATTGATGAACCCCTACTCCGCCAAGCCGGTGTTGGACAACCGCAACGATGGATTGGGTTGCAGCGGCGAGGTTGGCGCCATTGATTGAGGGATCGCTTGCAGAACCGCTCATGAACGATCCGCCATGAATCCTGGGGGAGAAAATGAGTACATGCAATAAGAAGCGACGGGGAGGGAGACGGACCAAAGGAGTGTGGGGGCGTCGCTACCAGCACCGATGGAGTTGGGAACGTAAACAACCATATAAAGGCAATCCTCAGATGTGGAACTTGAACCAGATTGGGGACAAGCGGGAGGAAGGTCCTGCAGATATGGGTCGTCAACAAAGGTCCAACGAGGTGAGAAGGGGATGTAGGTACCTGCTGAAGCAGGCCCGGACCCTCCGAGATGGACACGGGAGTCGAGGGTTCCCAGCGTCCAGCGGTTGCATATTTGGCCACAAACCTGGTCACGTCGCTACGGACAGAAACACCGTACTGGGATCGCTGAACGTGACTGAAGACTCGGCGACCTGCCGCGGGTTCGGAGGGTACGGGAGAAGTGCGAGCCAAAAGGACCGGGATGAGCAGGGCGACGAAGGAAAGCAAGGCAACCATGGTGCTGTTTGGCCGCGAGAGTCAACGCTTTGGGTTCTGCGAAACGGAGCGACAGGGGTGACCTGCACCACAGCCGGAAGCTTTTATAGATGTAATTTGGGGGCTGGTTCGGGGGTATATTGGTGGGCCTGGAAGTATGGGGCGAGTGAATAAGGAGGGAGAGGGGGAGATGAAGGATTTCTGATGGGTCGCTCACATATTGCGTTCGGTCGGGTTTCTCACTCCCTTGGTCGCCATTGACATCCTGGGGCGTCACAACACTCGCGGATGTGTGCGCCCGTCACACCATCACACATTTTGTCACGGCGCCTTCATTGTTCTAAATGCGGCAACAGCGGTGATTTACGGCAGCTGACACTGGATCCCCTTTCAATCACCGTAGCATCGTGGCAGGAACTGCATCCGTCCCTCGGCTCGTTGCCCGCCAAAATTAATCTAGTATATTTTCCGCGCCCCCCGTCCCACATCTCTGCAGCATCTACCCGTCGGCTCGCCAGCAGTGTTCCGGTCCTGAACGAGACGGCCTCGGGAAACTCAACATCGTGAAACGCGCCTGGAGATTTCTGTTCTGTTCCGCGATCGCAGGCTGCAGGTCCGCTCTCACCCAGTCGTATCACGCTTCGCGCACCACTGATATCGCCGACCGCGGAAAATTGCACTCTGGACCCGCGGTGGGAACTGAGTGTCGGTTTCCAGCGCGGGTCGATCCGGGCCCCTTTCCCTTTCATTATCCCCGCTTCTCTCCCTCGTGTACCGCACGGGTGCCGTATGGGAGGTCTGCGATCCCATCCAGCGGGTCCATTGCGCCTTGATCTGCCGAGCCGGTGGCCGGTCACGATTCGTCCGGCCGGCCCTCCAACCCTGCACCTTACCCCATTGCCCCCAGATCCGCTCAGTATATGGTCTGGTGGAAAGTCTGTTGGAAGGCCTCAATTACGATACTCAGCAATGCCAACCCCATGTGCAGTCAGCCACCAAATCCCGGACGTAACGACGCCAACCGCGGCTTCCTCTACCCCTCTATCGTCCGATCGACCGAGTCGCCTCCCTATGTGCAAGAGGGTCTGCCCTGTGTCTGGCTGGAGAGAACCCGTCGCTGGTTCAAACAGATTTTCCTTCTGCATGTGCGCTCAACGCTCCATGGACCAAACGGTTAAATTCTCCAATCACCCCGATCGCGATCTCGATCACCGTCGATAGCACTGTTTTCCGTCAAAGGCTCCCCCCTCCTGGTCTTCTACATAACATCAAAGCTACTTTGATCTGAATTCGCTAAATGGGGACATCCGCACACGACACCGACGTCTTGCCATTCAACTACTTCCTACCGTCCTCGTGGCATTAGAGTTCAAGTGTGAACTGTCGATTGTGCGCCTTTCAGTGCGCATTGCTGTGGGTAACGCAGTGTTCAAGGCGAGAAAGCCCACAGCCCGGTCCGATGCATATAATTCGGGTATACCGAAAACGGCTAGAACGTCGAGGTGAGTGCACTCAGATCCGGCTTATATACAACCTTACACGCTGTCCACACACCCCTTCATTTGTTAACTCTATCATCGAGCCATCTCGCAAATCCGGTGACCGCGACGGCGACTAGAAACGATCCGTCGAACGTTCCGCCGAATACCAGGTACTCGGGTAGCGTCTTGAAAAGGTTTTCTTCCATGTCGCTAGATGGAAAGGACGTCCGCAACTGAATCAATGTAGATAGCACATAAATCCCCTTCACAAAATTATCAGGGTCCTTCTCACTGACGTTAGCGCGAACCAACCGCACCATGATCTGGGCCAACAGCAGCAACATCATCGAGGCGCCAAGGCTTCTGTTGGTAACTCTGAGCACCTAAAATAGAATTCCTTGTAAATATACCCCTTGTTCCTGAAATACACAGAACAAGACATGCCCGTTTTACGCCGTTCATTAGCTGTCTCAAGGAGCTCGAAATAATTGCTCCTATCAGAACTAAGCTCACTTGGCGCGCAATCGAGGCAACCTGGTCCTTCGGCAGGTTGATAGAAGGGAACAATGAGACCCCATACACGAGTAGTTGGGTAACCATATCGGATGATGTCGATGTCGAGTCCCTCGAGCGAACAGGCCCCACGAGGTTCGCGACAGACTGTGGTGCGTCATTAACCAGTTGCGACTTATCACCAGGCACATTTACACCTACGCTGATTATTCGGAATACGCAGTAGATGGCGAATCCATGACCTATGACGGAAAATGCTTTTCCTTTCAAGGTTGTGGAGAATCTTGCATTTTCCCGTCGCTGTTGTAACACCTCCAAGTTCTTCGACATCTCGTATTCCAGGGCTTCTAGGCCCTGAATTTCATGGACCAATCCTGAGGATTCTAATTCGCACGTTAATGTTTAACCCTCGTTACGCGATACCCAATTGGAACCTACCAGAGCCACCGCGGAAGTTTACAGAAACCTTCGAAAACCATCCACCGTCAGGCGACTTTTGGGAAGATTCCCTCCTTAGCAGATCCGCTCGTCTGGTTGCTAGGTCTTGTCGTACTCTCGTCAAAGCTTGTTTAGAGGATAAAACGTCGCCATCTGTCGGCGTTCTTAGCTAGAATGAGCACAATCGCGTAGTATTGGTGGGAATCGTCACTATACTTTTGGTTTTGGGACAAAATTGGCAAGTAATCCCAGGCGTTGTTGATTGAACCAAAGCCGGAGAGGAGACCAAGAATTGCTGTCCCGATTACGGTGAGGCGTGAGACAATGGCGGACACCCCGGATGTTTCTGAAAGAGAAGAGGGCAACGGCACATAGGAGAGGATGAAAAGGAAGAAAGAAACCGGCAGTACGGTCAAAATGAACCTAATTGCGAACGATCTCCGTTGGGGCCGGATATCTGGAAACGTAGTCTGTCAATCATACAGGCTTCCTGTGACAAAAAAATTCGTACCATTCCCAGATCGTCTATACGTCAACACGAGACTGAAAGAGAGCGGTATCAAGACAGTGATGCTCAACAAGATGATGGCAAGGGAGATTTTCCAGTGCGTCATCCTCGACCTATTACTAATTGAGACAAAATGTCCACCCAATCTGAACGGAAGGTGAATACCTTGCATCCAGGATATCAAGTCCTTGAAACATCAACAGGGTGAACAAAACGACACTTTCCTCAAAGCAGACCGAGAAGACGGTCCTGGCGAGGATAGAGTGGAAATGACCTCTCGGCTCATGACCGGATTTAGCGCTTCCAGTCGTAGGCTGAGGGAGCTCTATGAGTTCGTCGCCCCCACTCCCAGTATCACTGGCGTCGTTCTTTGCGACATTCAGCAGGTCGTGGTACAGAGTTCGGAGGAGGTATTTCCGTGAGCCGAGGAACAGAATAATTCTGGGAAGGGGATCAAGAGCCGGTACATACTTCGTCGAAGACGATCTCACCTCAACGAACAGATTATTGTCGAGTCCAGTATCAGCCCACCCATCAAGGATAGTGTTACCTGGTCGAAGCAGCGAGCACTTCGGGAGTCGCTGAGGTCTTCTGATGTGAGACACGTGATCCCCAATTTGAACGCGACCGTGACCGTCACAGTTGAGTCACACCGTGTCACCCCTCTTGATTGCAAACGACCATGGACGGAGAAATCCCCCAGCTCACCACTGGCGCGTGCGACGAGATCGCGTCCTCAACTAGCTCGCAAGACCCTATTTGGTCGACTTCCCCCATCCTACAAGTTGTCCAGGCGAAGCCCATCGAAACCAACGGTCAAAGGCGGTGGCGGACCGTGATTTCCGATGGAGTACACGTCTTGCAGGCGATGGTCGTCACCCAACTCAACCCCCTGTTTGAGAACGGAGACGCGGGCAAGGGCAGCATTGTCCGCGTCGAGCGTTTTGCGATTAACATGATTCAGGGCAGACGGTAAATCATTCCTCACTCAGACAATGGGCGTGACGAGAATTCTAAACACAATCGTTTTGAACGAACAGAATTGTGATAATTCTCGGCCTTGAAGTTCTGGTAAAAGATGTGGAAAAGATTGGAAACCCTACTCCGCGCACTTTGGATCCACCTGGAACGACCTCCAAACCACCCAGCACAGCGGGATCTTCGGGACCCCGAGCCCCACCTCCTAAGCCAGGTCGACCAACCCTACCAATTGAAGGCTTGAGCCCGTATTCGAACAATTGGACCATTAAGGCGCGGGTCACTCAGAGGTCGGAAATCAGAAACTGGTCGAACCAGCGTGGCGAAGGGAAACTCTTCAGTGTCACACTCATGGATGAAACTGGGGAGATCCGCGGAACTGCTTTCAACCTGGCCGTCGACGAGCTCTACGAGAAATTTCAAGAAGGGAAGGTTTACTACGTCTCAAAAGCGAGGGTAAACCTTGCAAAGAAGAAGTTTAACAATGTCGCAAACGATTACGAGCTTGCTCTGGAGAGAAACACCGAAGTTGAGGAGGTAAGGACTCGACACTGTTGCAGCTTAACTGTGGATAGTTAATGTCAAACACAGTGCACGGATCAGAGCGACGTGCCCGAGATCAAGTACGCTTTCGTGAAACTGGATGAGCTTATCAACAAGCCCAAGGATTCGACGTGTGGTAGGTCGCACTTTTATTCCTCGCTATCCCGCGGTCTGATGTTTCCATCCACCAGACGTGATTGGAGTCATCAGTGAAGTTGGAGAGGTTTCCACGATTCCGACCAGAACCAATAAGACAGTCAGTGGACCCACCTCTGCACCTTGTTGCGGCTAACAACGGAGTACAGGTTTCGAAGCGAGAGCTCACCCTGGTTGATCGCTCGAACTCATCAATCAGGCTCACCCTCTGGGGAAAGCAGGCCGAAGCGTACGAAGATGATGGTAGTTACCCGGTTATTGCGTTCAAAGGCGTGAAGATCGGGGAGTTCCAGGGTGAGGCACTATTTTATTTCGGATCTCCAACGAAGGTTGATCCCTGCCCGTTATACAGGACGTTCTTTGTCCATGATTAGCACCAGCATCATGACGGTCAACCCTGATATTACCGACGCCCACGTGCTTCGGGGGTGGTACGACTCCGTCGGTAATACCCAAAGTTTCACGGCGTATTCCAATGTGGGATCGGGGTCCGGGGGAGCTGCTACGTTCAACAGGGCTGATATCCGAACCATCGATGACGTCAAGACGAACATAGAAATCCCAGAAAAGGCTGAAATGTTCTCGTGTCGTGGAACTATCTTGCACATCAAGAGCGATAATCCTGCCTACCCCGCATGCCCTAACCAAACGTGTAAGAAGAAGGTTACTTTCACCGGGGAGGGGTGGCACTGCGAAAAGTGCGAAAAGACTTGGGAGAAACCTGAACACAGGTACGTTGCCGGTGACCTCGGCCTCGGCCTCGGAACCTCTACTCATATCTTCACAAGGTACATCATCTCGATGGCGGTCTCTGACCACACCGGGCAAGCTTGGTTGCAAGGTTTCCACGAGGTAGGGTTGGCTGTATTCAACATGTCCGCGGACGACCTTATGGATATCAAGGTAAACCCCCCGAATAACCCAGTCGCTAACATTTGTTGAACAACCCCTGCCTAGAACAACGACCCTACGAAGTACCCCGCAATCTTATCCAAGTCCAGCTATTCTACCTTCAATTTCGCTTGTCGCGCGAAGCTCGACACATATCAGAATCAATCGAAGGTACGGTACGGAATCTCGAGGATCCTTCCCTTGAACTACAGGGAAGAAGCAAGCTATTTGAGGGATATCATAAAGTCGACTTGGGCTGAATAGTGTCCTTTCTTGTGGTCTTTTCGTCGATCTAGTTTTCTCTAGGCTCGTCTCATGTAATAATACTGCCTGTTAGCTGTAACCAACATACATAATCCTCACGTCCGTTTCCACCAAGCTTCTACTACCGCATTACAAAACACACAGCATTATAAGAAACGTATGTATTATATGCTACAGTTGAGGGAGCTTTCGCACAAATCCCTGAGTGACGCGCATAACGATAACAAGGTGCATGTGGGGGGCGAGACGTGTTAATGACACAAGGAAACCAAGGAAAAATAGAAACGCCATAAGGCCGCATAGTGATGTTCATGGGGGATCTAGAGGATAGAAATAGACTTTGAGAACCACTTTCCATAACTTAACGATTGCCCATCGCAAGTGTTCCGTCATCTCCCTGCTCGAAACGGATGACCAAGGCGAAGGGTTTTTCGTTGCCTCAAAGACGCCGTTCTTCGGACCGGTAGGTATGGGCGATGGTGTCGCTGAGGGCGTGTTGGTGTACGCTGGAGGCGGGTCATCTACCGATTCCCAGGGGAGATGTGTTGGTTCCGGGGGTTCCGAGGGTTCTGAGGAAGCAGGATCTCCCGCAAAGAACCACTTGTTTCCGATGGTGAGTGTCGTGGTGGCGGTAGAAACGGAGGTTGCGGTAGAAACAGAAGTTGCGGTAAATGTAGAGAAGACGGTAGTGGTCACCGGGTCAGGAGTCACCAGATTCGCTTCCTTCAGAACAACGTTTTCTCTTTGAATCTGTCCCATCTCTGAATGGAGGTACGATGCGTAGATGATGAGGAGTATCGCCGGGACGATCCACAACGCGAGTTTGACCAAGGCTGGGATGGGGTTCCGGCTCGTACTCGGTTTGGGAGGAGCTTCAATGAGGGGACGTGGTTGTTGACCGTCGGGAGACATTTTGACGGCGGCCTGTGGATAAAAGTAGCCACCCAGACCCCAATGAGTGAGTTTCTGAATGGAACCACCCATAGTCTTCCGACTAGCTAGGGAGGAACTGATGATCGTGAACTGGTAACCTACAAATAGCTGGACGTCAGAGAAGGGGAAATCACCATCACCAGAACGAGGTACATACCGGAATGCGGTTCGAGGTTGACATCGAGTTGGCCAACTGGCAAAGTGAACACCGGGAGGAGGATGTTGAAAGTAAGATCTGTCTTTTCCGTTTCCTTCTCGGCCAGCGGTTTGATCCTGCTCAAGTACGCGATTTTGACTTGTCCTCCACCAGTCTCTCCAACGTGTATCGATATCCAAGTGATCCACTCCTTCCCGCTTTGTTGCTCGAAGGGGACCCCAACGCTCTCCGAAGGATCCTCCTCCTTCGCTCCTGCCCGGACCTCGTATCGAACAGGTACATCTTCCACAGATGCGGATACAACGTGTACGCGGGGTGGCCCCTCACTGGACGCTTGCGGGTCACCGCTCTGCGCCAGCCCGACCTCCAACCATTCCGAGTTCGAGTCCGTGGGCGCAGGAAGGGTTACCATCACCGCATACATGTCGGGCTGGTTTGAACTGGTTGAAGGGTAAGGTGTGACATGCACGACGACCGATGGAATCATCAGTTGACCATCCCGCCTGGGTCTAACGGAAGCAGTCATGGCCCTTAATGCCGAGGTGGAGGGGACGCGTGTCAGGGAGGAATGGTTGTGTGTCCGGGACTGAGTGAGAGGAGGGGATACGATGCGAGAGGCAGCATTATGTTGGCTCTGGCTCACGATTCGCGTTCTGCTAGACATTGCCAAAGCAGTCGATCTGACACCGATACGAACACCATCCCGGTTGCATTTTGTGCTCCGTCCCTTGGTCAGAGTCGTGGCTCGAGTCTTGGAATCTCGCACATCGACGATCAAGTCCCCCGCCATGTTCCGCACGGTACAGCCCATGGATTGAGTGTTCAGACCATTGAAACGAAAGACAGGGAGGGAGAATGGTTCTGTGGGTATCTCGTTATCGTCAGATGATTCTTGAGATGACGGGAGGGAGGATATGAGGATGACTCCGGATACCGAGATTGTCGTGTCGTTGGAGGGGGGAAGGAGATTGTCCATGTTCAAATGGAAGGTTATTATGGATAGGGGAGAACGTGGGGGGTTCTTGTGGCCATTCGAAGAGGGTGGTCTACTTTTCCCTTCAAGGGATTCCATGGATGAAACCGTCGCAGACATTGTAGAGGTTGACGCTTCGAACGAATAATCGCTTCCTGGTTGCTCGGGAAGTGCAACGCGAAGCAACGAGGTACCGGACGGGGAGGATTCGCTGTGCCGGGGCCGAGAGATTCCCGTATTTCCGTTGGGAAGCGCGGTGGCGACGCTCTCTGGACTATCCGTGGAATCATGGGCGTCTACCCGAGCGGGAGCATCAATGGAAAAGCCAGTGAACCCGGTTTGGCCACCAACGTTCCACCTCGGCTCTGACCCAGGGGCCCATGAAACATCGCACTCTGATGAATGGAGTTTCATGTCCAGACCGACCAGTGTAGCAACACCAGGAAACCACACTCCTTTGCAATACGCCTTGTGATCGATCTTGACCAAAAGCCCGTCGTTATGTCTCCCAAGGATCTCGTAGTGGGTTTCCGCGCCAACTTCCCGCATGCCGACCTGCCTGCGACCGTCTCTTGTTACAAGAGTAGAACTCGGTTTCAGTGGTGCCGCCCAACGAATCCGTATCCGCTCCGTGCTGGGAAAATTGCCTTGAATTCCACAGCCGTCGGCGTATGTCCCGACTGAGGGGTAGGATGAATCAGAGGATTCGTCGTCCGCCATATCACTATGTGGATTCGTGGGAGCGTGGGTCCCACGAGTAACTGGTGGGTCGGAGGTAAGGTCCCAAGAGGATATTTCATCCTCCATTGAAGATAGTGACGCATATGACCCTGAAACTTGTGAAGAGTTTGGTGGGAAGATCCGGAGGCGAATTTGATTCGATAAACACCGTGGGGTAGGTATCGAGAGAACGTAAGGTGCGTTTGGAGGGGCACATGTGTACGGGACCCACATTTCGATGGCAGCCATAAAATTTAGCGTTCTCCGGTCAACCATGGAGGGGCGGCGTTTGTGTAAGGAGGTCGATGGTGTTCGGAATATCGAGGATTGGTCGCGAGGTATTATGGGTATCTCCCTTGGCGTAACGAAACACACGTTGTAGTCGTTCACGAGAATGGTACCCGTGTAACGGTCGTCTAAAGCAGCGGAGGGGTCGAGGTTTCCAAGCATGGACATATTTGACATGAATAGAGTGAGATACGGTTGCTCGGACCTGGTGGGCAGGTTTAACGCGCGTGCGGCCTTGTTGAGTAGGGGGTATATTGATTCGTCGAACGAGTATGGAACCAATTCTTGGTTGAGTGGATGGATCTTAAACTTGAGTATCTTGAGGTTCTCTTCTTCGCGAAAGAGAGCTATTGGCGTCCCAGGGGACGTTGTGTCGGGGATGGAAAGCTGAGGGACGCGTAAATTCGGGAAGCGAACAAGATGACCAGTTCAACGCACCCTCAAGAACATCTTAATCTTTGTCCCAAGCATCCCCGCCCTAGTCTTCCCCTCGATAGCCACCCGCGAAACAATATTCGTTCTGGGTTGGTGGTGGGTGGATACTGAGCCCGCAATCGACATCGGAGGGCTCCCGGCGCGGGAATAGCGGGAACTAGTAGGTGCACCCGTCGACCTGGTCACCATCTTCCGCACGAGATAATATAGGCAACAGGTTCAGAGGCGGCTTGGACCAGGGTCACTCAAGTCTGGTTTGGACGAGAACAAAACGTGAATTTCGTGTATTTCGGTCGGATGTTTGGCGTTCCGACCAAAGTAAGGCCGGGGTTATCGAAAACCGCGTAGATGTCGGGTGGACTGAAAATGAGTCCAATAGTGCCGCGTCAGGGTGATCGAAGTGCTTGACGAGGAGAGGGTGTCCGTCACAATGCCGCGTCTGTCACACAGAATGTCACTGAGGAGAACCGTCACGCGACTGATACCAGGAAAAGGTCTAAGGTAAGTACAAAGCGAATTATAGTGCAAAGCCGGTAAATCTAAAGTCTACTTTTATTCTAAGACGGCCATTTTCGTCGCGTCTCGGCCCGCCTTGAGTAGCGACGCGACGTGGTTGCCTCCGGTCCCCCTGGACCCGTCTGGCCCCTCCGTCTCCCTCCGTCGGAGCCCATCCGGGGGCTGGGACCTGGACATGCTAACAATATAGAGGCACGCTATCCGAATGTGGATGTCCCGGAGTCTTTTCAGCGCCTTCACCGCATCATTGTACGCGTCTCTAAGACCGCTTCGTTCCATCGCCACCTTCTTGATCGTGACTGGAACGTCGTCGATGTGTTCCAGAAAGTCTCGATGGGACCCAGGCATATATCTCCGCATGCGATCCATGAAAGTCGAGTCACCATGTTGCTTCCGAACCGAGGGGATCGGACACCTCAATTGCCGGTGGTCAATCTCGAGGAACGCGTCGATGGCATGTATGATTGCACTCTGTCCAGCTGATGGCCCACTTGTATCCACCACAGCCGAGTCGGCAACACCCTCATACACCCATCTCTGTCCGCCACCGCTTCCGCTCCCATTAAACCAGGGTCGGACCTGCCAGTAGAACACCCTCGGATCGACCGCCTCCCTCACGCCCTCCATCAACTCTGTCAGCTCTTCCAGAACTGTTTTCAACCGCACGAGGTCGCTCCGCAGCCCGGATTCGTTGATCCGATCCTGGGGATCGTCCAGGTTCAGATACCGGTGGATGATCTGAATCGCTTCAATGCCCCGTAGCTCCACCGACGCGGACGCCTTGTAAAAGTTCTCCTCGTCTTCCGTCCCCGAGAATGTGTTTTCGATACAGATGTTGTCCATGGATAACGGCCCACGCGGATCTCTCGGGCGGGCGTTCCAGAGGACCGTATCCGCGAATGTGAGGATAGGCGCCATCCTCAGAATCTTCGAAACGCGTACCAGCGGGACCGCAAGTGATTTTGGAATCCGAATCGGGTCCGGCCCATCAGTCGGCATCGAATGGGCATAATACTGAACGAGCCACGCAAGCACGGTATGGGCCCGTTGAAGCAGCCTGGTGTCGTTTTCCAGGGGTTCAGTGCTGAGAACTGGCCACTGGCGGCCCATCAGACTCAATCTGAGATCCACAAAACAAATTGACCCACGTTATCGATCACCTTCCTCCATTGGTGCGTGACTTCCCTCTCGGTAAAGTCCCCGTCCTCGACCGCCCCAAGGATCAGACAGCCGTTAGCAGCCGCCAGGTGCGTTTCCCATACATCAAACGACTTCGGGAGCTTCTCGTGGGTAACTGAAGGGAAGAACCCTCGAATTTGCTACACCATACGACTTTCAGCCTGAGTATATGGGTACTCCCCGACCGACGCCACGGTGGGACTCACGTCAATACCGTATTCCTCTAGGCCACACCGGGACTCGCTGGTCTCAGAACAGTGGCTGGAATACGACGAAAGCTTTTGGATAAAGTGGATAAGGAGGAAGGCGTTCATGGTGCGAGGGGAGGATGTGAAGGGAGCTGGAGGTCGAGCCCTGTTCTGCTCCCTGGCTTTTATATGTACTATCCAACCTTCTACCGCGAGTTCTCTGGTATCTTTGTTGAACCCTCACCCCAGCCACCCTCCACGTGCTCACCCGTGAATCTACGTTGTATTTTTTGACCGGACAGTAGATCACTGAAATGATGGGTTCATTTTCCTGATGAACCGGTCGCACAAGATCATCTCACCACCCGTGAACGAGAGGATGGCACGTTATGTACCTCATTAAACCGATCAGCCCATTGTGCCCAGTGCGAGAGCTGTCGTTACGGCCGTGCCGTACTTATTCTTTTCGCCTTTCCAGGTAGGTCACCGTGCACGGGGGTTTCATGCCGATGCGTGCGTTTTGGGGCACTTACCTAACCGCTCAAAACACCCGGGGTCTTCTTCATATTTCATAGCACCCACTTAAGGGGGACAAGCTGCCATGGCACTAGGATGAAGAGCTCTATCCCGTGATGGGACCCCTTCATGAAGTGCTAAAGCCCCCGAGGAACCCCCTTGTGTGATTGCAACGATACGTGCGATTTCTGTATTCAACGTCCCGAGTCCTTTTAGGCTTGGGATCAGCGCTTCAGCTTTCGAGCACTTCGGTGGATCCGATAATAAATCGCCCCGTCCCCGCTGGTCTCAGTCTCAAGCGGTGCGTCGGACGGTTCCCTTCTGGGCCCCCGTTTCTTTGCGGAAGCTCGGGTTCCGCACCCAACTTATCGAATTTTCTCTCTCTTTTCTCTATGGGTTCTTCGAGACGAGATACTGCGTCAATAGTACCGAGTCATCTCTTTTGCCTGATCCCTTTCCTGCCCCAAACGGCTATTTGATCTAATCTCCAACTGAGTACGTTTCGCCGTCGGCCGACCTCGTTGCAACAAGGTGTCCCACGGGATGCCCATTTGATAACGGCTACATATATAATGGCTACCGTTCGCTGGGCGCGCGGAGTACCGGCTCAGAAAGGAATGCGATTGTATTCTGGCGATTTGCTCCGAATGGGCACAACCAGGCTACACGGTTGCAGATTAGTTCCCAAGCATCAGATATTTCCGTACCCAGTCAAACGTTTCACCCATTTCCACCTCTTTTTCTTTTTCGGATGCCCAGGGGATGAAACCACGCAACTCCGGCGGACCAGATGCGTAGACGGGACGAGGAGATCCATGAATACAGGAAACGATGATATACACCCAGCCGTGTGGGAAGGAGGAACGATCAGGGAGCGGTGTGCACATCCCGAACCAACGTGATTAAAGTGATCCTGGCTAGGTTCCAACTCCCGGGGACGACTTAAACGTGTAAGTAGACCTTGCCACATGCGTGCCGCTGTACCTGACGGCACTCGTGCTAGAAGTGCTATCCAATTCTCCTCCGGGTTTAACCCAAACGATGGTGTCGATCAAATTTGATTTCGGGCTCGTCGTGGGGTGAGTTCTAAAATCGGTACTTTTGACGTTGCTCCATGCGCTTCGGATAAGTATTCTGACGACTTGGAGAGCCTTGGTGAACGACGAACGTCGGGTCCCGATCAGCGCCCCCAGGGTTGGAGCAATAGGCTCAGTATAACGGATCTCATCACTGGGTTGTTCTGTGTGATGATGGGATCGGGAGTTACAATTGCAGCACGGAGGCCATTATAACTAGCGACGGTCTATTTGAAATGTCGTCAAAATCTTCTTGAAGCCCGGGGTTCGGAGAAATCCACCACTCACTGATAGCGAGACCACGGAAGCTTTCTTTGGGAGGGGGGTCTCGGTCATCCTCGTAGGTCTGGGCGAGGGGTTGAGCGGCGAGGGTCCTGCAGGTCAGTGGGCCGTCCAGGTTAACCGACGTGTCGGGCGTCGGTGTGCATGTGGATGTCAACTCTTTGATGTCGCACATAAGACCCTCTTTTTGTGTCAGCCGAACACCAGAGCACTCGGGCTCAATGTCTGCCGCGGTCTTGACCGTAGGGTCCTGTACGGCGGGCGGATCATCACTCGGGAAAGAGCATGTGGGGTTTCAGGACTCACTGGCAATCATAGCGAATCATAGCGGCAATCTGATCGACGCAGTTAATGTACTTGTGAACGCGTACAATCAACGATGGATGATTCACCGATAGACTTGCCGGAGCGGCACACTCGCTATCTGACAACCCATATACCATTATCTGGATGAGTTGGTTTGACGCCTGCGCCTCCTCCGGGTATCTTTCAATGTGTGAAACCTTGGCAACAACTCGTCGAGCCGGGTGAAGGTCGGGATCTTGGCGACACCCGCGGCCTTTGTATTGAGGCGCGCCTCGGTGATCTTGGGGTCACGACAGTGACTTGGTCGGCGCCGTAGGGAGAAAACGGAAGTGGGGGCCGGTGTAGGACTTTTTAGCGACCCGGGCCCCCGTGGAATCAGTGCTGGAAGTGGTCATCGGGGCGATGGTGGATGTAATGGGAGTCGTGACGGAAGCGGAAAACCCCAGATTAATAACAAATGTGCACCATTCTCTGGTGACGAACAGCAGTGCCTCAACTTACATGTACTGGGGTTACCAAACGGACAGGTCGCACCGGAGGCGCAAGTCATCAAACCACCTATCAATCGCCAGTGAGGCTCTTAGTGTTTCTGTGTCATGCCAACCGAGAACGTAAAACATACCTCAGTTGTTCCTTCCACCACGCTGCCCCCAGAGTTGGGCTCGGGCAGAGACCAATAACGGGAGGGTTACTCACGTAGAGCAGACCCTGTAACAATGCGATTCTGTACCATCCAGAGCGCTACCGAGGTTCGCACTTACGTCGTCCTGTCTCCTCGGATCATCGTCCATAGCGATCGCAGTCAGGAAGGAGAGAGAAGAGTACGGGTCAAATGATACGGGCTCACTCAGGGAAATACAGAAAAGAGTGTGGACGGTAAAAGCAACCTCATGGATGGAGGACCTGCCGACGTCATAAGTGGGCGTCGGTGTGAGCAGAGCAGCGAAGGAGTTGGAATAGTGCTGATTAATTTGTTATGGACGCACTGAGGGACAGAATGCCCGTTAAAGATGAGGATTGTCGGATTAAACCTAGCGATTGATCTCGACAATACCATAACGCTATCAAGCTCCGAGGGCCGTAGGAAAATGAGCATTGACACGTAAACTGGATGGTAGAGTATCAGATCTCCTGACACGGCCAAGGGGGGTCCGTAGTTCACGTGTCCGCCTGCAAAGCGAACAAGGATCAAGATAGGACACCACCGGAAACCTCATGCTTCCATGTGAGCCAGCCCTTTCCGTCCTGCCTGACCTCTTCCTCGCACATGCGGTCCAGAACCTCGGAGACCTTGTCCCGGACACCACCCTTTCCTTTAGTTTGCTGCTCGAAATGCTGCAACACCTGATCGCGCGTGACAGCGAGCCCTCCGCTACTGGGGGTATCCTGAGTGACGTAAAACTTGATGCTTTCCTGTGACGGCAGCGCGTATCGCGTGGGGTCCCTATGTTTGTCAAACCCTGCTGGTGGGTTAAACTCGGGCTTGGAACCGAGATATTCGGAGGACGGTGAGAAGAAATCCTGTGTGACGGACTCTTCCGAAACCTCGGCAAGCGTTGACGGTTCCCAGTCTGGTCGGCCGGGGGTTTTGCTGAGGACTGCCGTCACCCCTGTTGCGAAATCGGGGCTTGCACCGCTCTGCGCAACGGAGATCAGTAATTATCCGCCGATGTAAAGTTCCAAAGAACAACACACGCAAAGGGCCGTTGCAATACCAAGTTCGGTCCGTAAGGCATCGAGCAGCCCACCACCTTTGTTCTTGCGAAGAGCGAAGAGGGCGACGCGCAAACTCGTTGGGCTACGGAGGTTCAAACTCTCGAGAGTCGAAGTCGCCCAAGCCCGGACCTGTTCGTCGGAGGACTGCTCGTACGTCTCCAGCGATTCGAAGATCTTCTCCACGGAGTTATGACTGAACGCCGAGTCCAATGCGATCCGAACAGATCCAGTCAACGCAACTGGGGGTTCGGGGGCCTCGGGCTCGTAATACGATTGTTCGATGGTGCTGTTGATCATTTCCATCGTAGGGTCTTCCAATGATGCCAGGGCTTCGAGAACCGCGGGAATCCGCCGCTGTGGAATGTAATGGGTCGCGAGCCCGTGCATGCTGCCGAAGAATCCGATTAATAGATCTTACGGCGAGCTCTATATCGGACTCACAAGACAGCCCTGCCTTTCAGCGCCTCTCCTGTCAGGGCCAGGTATGCCCCGAGTTCCCCGTCCAGCCGGTTAAGGAAGTAATTAGCCCCGACATCCGGAGCGTATCCGATCTTGGTCTCTGGCATCGCGAACACGGTGGTTTCGGTCGCAATCCTAAACGGTGCCATGGCAGACAAACCCACTCCTCCGCCCACTGTGGCAACAGTCAGGGTTGGCTCAGAGGAAATGGACTGGGTACTTGCTCGTGATCCCGTCCATGACAGCAACATATGGCTTGGAAATGGAAGCAAGCATATAATCAACTTCAAACCTTGGCTATTTGTCAGTGAAGCGGCCTCGAGGCAGATAGATTGCGCAGCTCACTCGGATTTGAAGTAGTCGATTGCCTTGTGTCGTGTCCCCTCATCGGCAGCGTTGGCAATCACATCTGGACGCATGTTCACGCGTGGACGGCATCCTGAATAGAGCAAGCGCTTACCTGCAACGTCTCCGCCAGCACAGAACGCGCGTCCAACACCCTTCCCGACAACCAAACCGCAGAGCGAAGACTCGTTCCATTCCTTCCGGTGGAATTTCAGCACGCGCAATTGTTGCGAACGGAATGCGACCTACCTGAATTTTGGGTTTGAGCAGCCTCAGCATGGTTATGTCGAGAGCATTAAGCTTCTTTGGCCGGTTCAGGGTATAGGAGCGAACCGAACCATTCGATTCAAACAGCACGGGAGCCTGTACGGAACGGCATTAGGTCTGGTGTAAAAATGACGGTTGTTCCGGCTGTTGCAACCTACTTCGTCGGAGACCTGTGATGATGTGGACATCATGTGACGGCCAATTTGCGAGGTCCTCCGCGCAGCCGTTGCTACCGAGGGTTGAAGCGAGCAAACACGCAAGGTTCTCGCAAGCATAGGGGGAGGCTTCTCCAGCTTGTGCTACAAGTGAGGTCGGGCGGAAGAGGCTGAGCGCGATCACTCGTGCCAGGCCGGCTCCGACGGACCTTTTCCCGTGACTCTCTCGCATGAATTATGGGTAAATAAAGGACTGATATCACTTTGGATCTATAACAGAAATAACCCCGGACAAGGATGGCCGTCAGCTCTCCAAAGATTGGCACACGCATACTTCTCTTGGGGCACATCGGCACAGTCAAGTTCTGCGGCTCAGTTCATGGCACGACCGGCGCCTGGCTCGGCGTCGAATGGGATGACCCCCAGCGCGGAAAACACGACGGCGCGAAGGATGGTGTTCAGTATTTCACCTGCACGTGGGTGGGTTGTGGGCCCGTCGTGGATCTGTCTCACTTTTCGCGCTCCCGTAGGGTCCCTGGGGCGGGATCATTTGTTCGGCAGACACCTTCTATCAAATACGGGACAACCTTCAGACGAGCTCTCCTTTCTAAATACGTAGAGGATCTCCATGGTTCCCAAGGCCACGAATTTGTCATCCTCGGTTCGTCCAATGGTGCTATTGAGGTCGAGGCCGTGAATCTCGATAAGGTCAGAAACAAGCTCTCTCGCGTGGAGAAACTTCGCGAGGTCAGCCTCGATGGAGAGAACGTCGCTTTTGCGGACTCCTCTGATGAAATTGGCAAAACGTGTCCCAGTGCGTGTTTCTGAAACTGCATTTTTTTTTCGGATGTAGATTTACGCACGCGTAGACATCCGCGGTCTTGATCTGACCAGGAGCCTGATTCCGTCCTGGGATACAATCATGGAAATTGCTCGGGAGCTTCCCCTTCTCGAAAGATTGGCACTCAAGTGATTATTTCTGCGCCCTTACCCTATCTCCGCTCACACAACCTATTTATATCAGCCAGAACAGATTTGCACTTCCCTCTGACACCATCGGACTTCCATCCGCGTTTCCTAATCTCCAGGAACTCCAACTCAACAAGACCCTATTGGCGTGGATAGATTTCACTGAATACCTGTTGCCCCACCTACCCAGATTAATCAACGTTGAGCTGGGTTACAATCGATTGGATCATCTATCCGACGAGACCACCCGACGGAAGCATCCTACCACGGACACAGAGTTGACCACTGTCAATTTTGATGGCAACAGCCTGAATGATTGGCCAGAAATATGCTCATCGCTTGCCAAATATCCTACGTACGTGCTTCCGCCCCCTCGTGGCGCATCCGAATCTCACCGGCCGTGGATACCTGTGGTCGGCAGTGTGGATCATTTGGTTCTGAGCCTCAACTCGATCGACAGCATCCCGCCTCTGTCGAAATCTGGAGAAGGGACCGACGGACCGACCTCGGGAGGACTGGCTCATGTCAAGTCCCTCACTTTATCCTCCAACAACCTTCGCACTTGGGCTGACATCAACGCACTGGCCAATCACTGTCCGATCCTGGAGACGTTAAACGTCACCGACAACCCCATCATCGAGGGTCAGTCTCACCCGCACGTCCTATTCACAGACCACGTCCTAACCCCTATCGTGGTACCTCAGAGAAACACAGTCGAGCCATCTTCGTGGCAAAATTACCCAATCTCAAGTCCCTGAATGGAGGAACTGCGAGTCTAGCTCGATCCTTCCTGCGCCACCGTGATTCTGATGTGACTATCGCGTACACCCTTTGACAGATACCACTGAAAGAGCGGGAAGATTGTGAACTGTTCTATCTTTCCTACATCGCCCAAGTGGGACATAAAACGGAGGAGGCGGTCCTCGCCGCACATCCCCGATACCAAGAACTTCGCACGAGTGCGTTGCTGTTCCCAGCTCCTGTTCTGATGTTCATTTTGGGGTGGAACAATCTTCAGAATACGGTCAGACAGAGGCTTACGTCCCACCGCGTCAAGACAATCTGAACAGTCGCATTATAAGTACGTCAGCCCCACCGCAGGGCCGACGACATTCTGATTACGAAAAACCCCTCACACAGCCTTGAACGTACACCGCATACTCACCTCACTGGCAAAGCGCTCTCCGACCCCCGAACACTCGACGTCGCCAACCATTATCAAAGCCCTACCTTCGATGAAACTTCAAACCCTTCAACAGAAACTTCGTAAGACATTCAAGGTGCCTCCGAAGGCGGAGATGAACCTTTACTTGGAGATGTCGGACGCAGTGGCAGAGCTAGAATCTGGAGATTCGCACGACTTGATTTGGTGGGGACTGGACGAGGGGTCTAATCTTTTCATTTATGTTCCATGAAGAGCTGGGGATAGATATGGGGCATGATAATGTATTCTGAAGGATACAGGAACTCGTACGCAAAGAATATGTCCGCAATTGAATACGAGCTACCACAGCTCGTCGCACCCACGTAGATTGTCCCAGGAGATTGACGTTGCCAACGTCCTGATCCCCTCTTCTTCCTTGAGCGAGAAGGCACCTTCGAGGTGGGAGACGGGGGTTGGTTGGAGTTAGCCTCGCCTGAACCCACGTTCAATGCGAAGCGCCAATCAGTCGAAGGGAGAGTGCGTGCTTGTGGCCGGCCGGTGGGAGCCATCGCCGCCGCCGCCAGTTCGCTTCAGTCCTGACACTTGTTCATTCCTCCCCACAAGCGAACCACCGTGGGCCAGGGTTTCTGGACGTTGAGGCTTGCCTCCCCAATAGGAATAGTCAACAAGATCCGGAGTGCGCTACACGTCCTACGAGAGAGTGCTGGGCCACGGAACGGATAACAGGGAGATAGGTAAACCACAGGGCGTCTGATACATGCATACGTCTCCAAAACAATCGCTTTCGCCAAATACGAAGGGGGAAATTCCAACGAACTTTTTCAGGTAACTCTTCCGCGTTAGTTTTGCCTGTAGCCCGCATCGCCGTTGGAGTACCTCGGAGCACGGTCTTCAAATCGGTCATCCTTTTCTTCCCGCTTCCTTTCGTCCCGGCGGCGATCGTCGCGGACCTCACGAGGGAAGGATTCTGGGGCACGACGGTCCTCCCTTCTCTCGTAGCCATGCGGTCGACGCTCCTCGTGCTCCCTGCGTGGGGGAGACCTCGGTCGGCGCTCGTCAACATCACGACGAGCTGGGGGGGAACGCGAACGTTCACGGCGGTAGGGAGGGCGCTCCTCACGATACCTGTCACCACGGCCATCACGGTAACGGTCATCACGACGTTCCTCCCGACGGTAGTTATCAGGGCCACGCTGAGGAATACGATGAGTAAAGAACCGGAGGGCTTGTGAGGTGGACGCACATCGTTGTCAGCAACAACTCGGACGGTCTGGCCACGAAGGTCCTTTCCATCAAGCTGCTTCGCGGCGCGATCAGCATCCTCACGGGATGGATACTCCAGGACACTGTGCACGGCGTCAGCAGCCTCTCCGTAGAATACGGCATCCTGACCGCTTACCCATCGCCAACGTTGTCGCGGTCTATGTCAGCGAAAGAAACGCTTCCAGCCTCACGACCAAAATCCTTGAGATCCTATGGTGCGGGAAATATTGCGTCAAGATCAGGCCGTTATGGGTGGGTGTCCGGAAACCAATACGAATTCCAACAGCACGGACGACGGTTCCAAGTCCCAAGCGGGCCGAAATCATTGGGTCGCGAATGAAGCTGTTGTAAACCCGGCGCTCTCCGAAGGATATGGTTGGGGGGTGGAAGCGGAGTATCACCACGTCCAAAATGGGGAAATCCGTACCTGCCAGCTGGTGTCCCGAGAGATACCCGATACGACAATGCGATACCCGGGTGGTCTTCTAGACCGAACGGCACGGTCGGAGTCGTAGGTGTCACGTTTTGGTCGACTCTCCTTGGCAAACTCGACGACAATGCTGTGGTCGGTGTGTCAGTCCCGGTCCACAGAAGCTGGACAGGAAGGTACATACTTGGTCCCCATAAAGCTCTTTCCATTGAAAGCATACAAGGCATCCTCAGCGTCCTGGTGTATAAATGGTTAACTCTGGTTGAGAGTGTGGCGAGGAACAACGTAGCAACGTACACGGCTACTTTCGAACTCAACAAACCCAAAGCCTAGGGACACGAAATTGTTCAGCAGTGTACGTCGTATTGCAGCGTCCTTAACTTACCCGTCATGACACGAACATCAACAATCCGCCCACAACCATCAAAAAATTTGGCGACATCTTCAGAGCGAGCATCCATAGGCAAACCTGAAGGCTGGTCGTGAGGAACAATGATTCTCGAATTCAATACTTGACGTACGACCAAGATACAATCTGCGGGCCATGGCTGGCACGGGAAGTAGATGGAGGTAGGAGTGAGGTGACAGTAGATCGGAGTTCAAAATTTTGTTCTCAACCAAATACGCCGATCAATGATTGGTCCGTGCACGCGGGGGCTTTCCGGCTTACAGGAGAATACGTGTTTTATAAGGGGAGGTAGTATGATAAGTAACAAGCATAAGAGTATCGGTAATGGAGAGGGGAATCGTTCAATGTTGAGCCCAGTCAATAGTGTTAATGTCAATGCCCTCTTGTACCATCTCCCACAGCGGGCTGTAAAGGAACAATCAGCTGGCCGTCGCTACAAAACCAAGGCAAGCACGAACCTCATGTCCCTCAATTTTTGAACGGTCGCAATCAGTTTCTCAACAACGAAGTCCACCTCTGCCTCAGTCGTAAATCGGCCAAAGCCGAATCGTAAGGAAGAATGGGCCATGTCTTCGGCCGCCCCCAGCGCCCTGAGGACATACGATGGTTCCAGCGACGCTGATGTGCAGGCGCTTCCGGAGGAGAGGGCTATATCCTTCAAGGCCATGAGAAGACTTTCGCCCTCGACATATGCGAAGCTGAGGTTGACGCATCCGGGATACCCATTAACGTCACCGTTCCGAACGACGTGGTCAATCTTGGAGCCAAGTCCGTCAATGAGACGTTGGGCAAGTCTTTGGACTGTGGCATGGTCCCGCTGTAAGGTAATGGATGAGTATCAATGCAATAAATCGCAAGGGAGGTTAACGACTCAGTACCCCTGCACGAAGGATCCTCGCTAACGCCAGCTCCATCGAAGGGCCAGGGGCACACAGATGTCGCGGCTTAGCTCTTTCCGTTCACGTCGTGACGGTGTGCAGATTTCGTCATAGTCGTATGAGATTGGTAAACACTCACCGCCATCTCAATTTTTGCTATCCGGGCAGCTTCACCTATCCCAACAGCGAGGGACGCAGGCAACGTGCCGCTGCGCAACCCTCGTTCCTGGCCACCACCACTCAAGATGGGCTCCAACCTAACCCTGGGGCGCCGCCTGACGTACGCAGCACCAATACCCTTGGGTCCATAAATTTTGTGACCAGAGATGCTCATGAGGTCAATATTCATCTCGTTGACGTCCAGGGGGATCTTCCCCACTGCTTGAGCAGCATCGGTGTGGAAGTAGACACCGCGGTGTTTGCGTACGAGGGCGCCGATCTCCTTGATTGGTTGGATGACGCCAGTCTCATTGTTCACCGACATGATAGAAACGAGAGAAGTGTCGGGGCGAATCGCAGCCTCGAGTTCTTGGAGATCGACGACACCGTTCTGTTGGACTCCGAGGTAGGTAACATCGAAACCCTCTTCTTGTAACTTTCTACATGAATCGAGGACACACTTGTGTTCCTGTTTTGGAAGATCATAAGTCAAATCGAACCGGGAGGTCACGCTGCGCTTCCGCTTACAGTTTGAGTGGTAATGATATGACGCTTTTTCTCCTTGTGGAACCTGGCAACGCCCTTGATAGACATGTTATTGGACTCGGTCGCACCAGAAGTGAAAACGATGTCTTTAGGATCAGCACCAATGAGATCGGCAATGTTCTGTTCAGGAAAGCATGCACTGAGATTTCACACCGCTTGCAAGAGCGATTCGACATACCTTTCTGGCGTGCTCCACAGCTTTGTCAGCCTCCCAACCGTAGGCGTGAGTCCGACTGTGTGGGTTTCCGTATTGGTCCGTCAAGTAAGGGAGCATCGCGTCGAGCACTCGTGGGTCAACAGGTGTCGTCGCCTGAACGGAGCCGAGTCAAAAGAGGTGGCATTCGGTCGAACTGTATCGAACCTGCATATCCAGATAGATCGGTCGACCCTTGTCCTTCGCGGTTCCCTCTCGACGAGGTACCTCTAACTTGAAGCCGAGCATGTCTAGAAACGAACTTTCGGTGAGCTAATCCCGGGGTCGTCTGGTGTGTATATAGACCTACCCGGTCGGGGGCTGAGCAAGTTGTCATCCTGGTAGGTGGATGGGACGTCCACGACGCTTGCTCTGTCAGCTCCGGACGGTTGAACTAATGTCCTTTTTGGAACACTGCTGGTTGCGGCGCGGGCCAGGACCCTCCCCTTTGCGACATGCAAAGACGACCGGCGCAGGGTGGACAGCATAGTAACTGTGTGGAGGGCTGTTTGCCGAATGGACGACTGCGACAAGTGGGACCGGATGATAAATTGCGGAGAGTAAGGTCGCTGACGTCCTCGGACTCGCCACGTGGTTCGGACCGCCGCGTCCCAAGTGATCGGTGCTGCCGATATTTGATAGTTGGCTCTTCCTTGCTTTTATGCAGCGCTATCTTGCGCAACTGGCTCGCGAGTAACGAATTTCAGTAAAGAAAGGTTTTATCGGCGCTGTGGTACGACGTTCAGTCCAGGTTAGATCCGACGATCTGTGCTTTTTGCCAAAGTTAATCATCTCTCGGATCGCCATTGCCAGCGAGATATAGAAGAGGATGCGTTGTGTAAACCCAACGTCATGCCCCATGCCCACTGCTGACACTACCAACCTGTCCGGGGTCTCCAGGCATTATGGTCTCAACGCCACGTAACCATTAATATCGGTGGCAAAGGTGCAACCGACACGGACATAGTAAGACATCCGATATGTATGTAAGCCCTACGATAGCAACATGTGCATATTCAAGTCAAACCTCGTGATCAGACATTTGAACATGTCTCACTCGGCGAGCGTTTGGGTTATGTAAACCTGCAAGAGTTTGCTGGTCTCACTCGTCACTATGCACCTTCGTTCGCGGTTCGGGACGAACGTTCCTATACAACGTGAGTCGCATGATGGTGGCGCGATGTAGGTCCACACCTCGATGCACCTTTACAAAAGAAAAGCACCTCGATAAGGATCCGGGGCGAAAGCCGAGCGAAGGGAAGTTCCCGGCCATTTAGCCACGTCCGACTTCCCGTGTCGATCAGGGGCACTTCCGAATCAAGTGACGGAACACAGCGAGTCAGATTAGATTTTTTTTCTCCCTCCTTCGTCCCTGGCCCCCATCCATCGAACAATGTCGACGCCCTCAAATAACACCCATCAAAATCAAATCAGCATTCAGGGTGTTGGAACGATCAGTACCCCTCTGCCGGCCCCAGCCAGGACCCAGAAGGATGGAGGCATTGGAAATAGCACAGTGGGAACCTTTGGTGTATGCCGTCTGCCCACTCCATTACCACAGACCCTGACGATCAAGGAGACAGGTCAAGTCTGGGTTGGCCCAAATGCTCAAGGTGTGCGGTACAGATCCTCTTCTCACCGTCGGATGGTTACAGACGTGATATTCTCAGGGTGGTGTGATCATGGATGTTGTAAACGCCGAACAGGTTTGGCGATCTACTTTCCCTTTCGGACGGAGCCTAAATCAATTTCATCAGGCTCGCATTGCTGAAGAGGCTGGAGCTTGCGCAGTCATGGCACTGGAGCGTGTCCCAGCGGATATCCGCCACTACGGCGGGGTTGCTCGGATGGTGCGAGACCCCTGTGGCCTCGAGTTTTCATCACCCTGACATAGGTCCTGCAGAGTGACCCAGAGATGATCAGGTCTATTATGGAAGCTGTAACGATCCCTGTCATGGCCAAGATCCGAATTGGCCATTTTGTCGAGGCTCAAGTAAGCACCCGGGTTCCGAACCCCACATGATCCCTCGTCTGAATTTGAGCGTTACAGATTCTCCAACAAATTGGAATAGATTATATCGACGAATCTGAGGTCTTGACCCCCGCAGATGAGGAGCACCACGTGAACAAGCATGCGTTCAAGGTGCCATTCGTCTGTGGAGCTAGGAATTTAGGAGAGGCCCTCCGTCGTATTTCCGAGGGTGCTGCCTTTATCCGAACAAAGGGTGAGGCCGGTACGGGGAATGTGGTCGAGGCCGTCCGACACCAGCGTTCCGTTATGAGCGAGATCAGAAAAGCTAGCGTCATGAGCGAGGAAGAGATTTATACGTTTGCCAAGGATATTCAAGCTCCATTCCACCTCCTGAAGGAGACTGCAAGGTTAAAGCGCCTCCCAGTGGTGAACTTCGCGGCTGGTGGTATTTCAACTCCCGGTACGCTATTCTCCACCCACCCCGCTGTCACTGTGGATTGATAGTCTCTGGAGCCGACGCTGCTCTCATGATGCAGCTGGGTTGTGACGGGGGTAAGTACACCCGGACTGGGCTTGATAGACTTTTGCTGAGATCCGTATTCCAGTGTTCGTCGGTTCAGGAATCTTCTTGGTAATTTGGCCCTTTCTCCGTTTTCCTTTCCCCGAGGTTTACCAACCGTTCTTCAGTCTGGTGACCCCGCCAAGCGAGCCCGTGCCATCGTCCAAGCGGTAAACTTGATCTTTCGATTAGTCTCATCGCGCTTGCTGATTTAACGGTCAACAAGGTTACGCACTACAACAATCCCAAGATCCTTGCTGAGGTGTCAGAAGGTTTAGGCGAGGCCATGGTTGGACTTACGATGTGACTATGCGTACTCCCATCCGTCCCGCCCACTCCCGCTCACCCGTTAAACGTTTAACAGCGACAAGGATCTCAAAGGTGGCCGCATGGCCGAACGCGGGAATTAAAGTAGACGTACACATAATACCACTGTACCAAATATCGTTGAGACCTCTGCTCGTCGACCGGAGTTTGTGATCTACATGATCACCACGCACTGATATATGACGTCACATCACCACTCCTCACTGAAGTCACCCTCAAACATCCACATACCCGACCAAGAAATGCCAAAGACATCGCCAGAACAACAGCTTAAGACCTTTGTCGAGGTACGTTGATATTTATTTTTCATGCTAATGGATAATTAACCGAGGACGGCCAGAAAACACCGAATAATAAGTACACGTTCGACAGCGAAAGGGATTCACCAGAGTCAGAATTATGTAGGAAGCTTGGAAAAGATAGGAGAGAATGCATATCGGTACGCGGGTGACGTCCGGAACCATCTTGTACTGAAACGATCCACCCCCTACTCTAGTTGAGGATGGATTCCAAGCGGCTATTCGAGTGTATGCAGAATCTTGGATTCTTCTGTGCTCTGCCGTTAGACCCCTCGCAGACTCACATGGAATGCACTCCTATACCAAAGAACTAAGCCAAATACTCCAAGCCGTAGATTATCTTCCATAGTTATGGGCAAACCCCCCGTACGCACGGGATGAACTATAATGTACCCGTCTTCAACAATCATCGACCCAATGCACCTACTCATGTATCACCAAACCCGAGACTCCATCGTAACCAATCCCCAGCAAACCGAGCCTGGCTTTCTCTAGCTGAGAGTCAGTAACCTCTCGCCGCATTCTCGCCGCGGCCAGCTCGATCTCTGCCATCTCCTGCTCATGCATGGCCCTCCGAGCCGCCTTCAACGTTTCACCATATTCTGCGCGCATGAGATAACTCTTTCGTAAAAGTTCTTCGATCTTCAAAAGCATAAGAAAGGGGACACTACATCAGATTGTGTATTACTTACCGTCTTGTGGAGGTTTTTGGAAGCCTCTCCCTTCCCAGACGGGGTTGGCAGTTTAAACTCTTCGATTGGAGGCAGCGTAATCTGGGGTTCTTCAGGGGTCGGAGTGCCTGCAATCACGGGACCAGGCTCAGATTGTGTCGGAGTGGGAGCGGAGGATGTTTGCGGTGTCGGTGGCTGATGTGGTGGGTGAAGTTGTCCTGAGGTGGTGGGGACCAACCGGGGCCCAGTCGGTGGGGGCCAATTGAAGTTCTTAGGTTGAGTGGGGGGTATCGCAGTATTCACAGTGAAGGCTCTGGGTTGTGTCGGAGGTTGAACGTCCACCATAGTTACGTCCCCTTCAACTGCAGACACTGGCGTAACTTCATCGGATGCTGAAGACTTGGGCACATGGACTTCCGAAGGTTCACTTAGTAGATCCAAGGGTTTTTGACTACGAGGTGATAGAGGTTTTGGTGACACCTCTGCCCCCTCGACAGGAACGGAAACGGAGGCTTTAGAAGTCGGTTCGGTAAGCTGTACCTCTATTCGGGGAGTAGGAGGCCGGGAGGTATGACTCCGAGTTCGACTGCGGCTACGGCTACGACGATAGGTCGGCCTTCCCTCTCGACCGTCGTCCCGTGGAGGCGGGTGTCTTGGCGAAAATCGTCCGTCTTCCCTCCTTCCTGGAGACGGTCTCCTGTAACGAGGAGGTGATGCCGAACGCCGGGAATGGTATGGTGACGAACGCCTCCTATAATCGTACGCTGTAGTAGGAGTTCGCATGGATGAGCATTGTAGTATGAAGGCTTTCAACCCTCGACGCACTTGATCTACGAGGCGGTGAAGGAGAACCTCGTGAGGGCCACCTCCGGTCCCTATCATAAGGACTGGGACTCCTTCGTGAATAATGCCGGTCCCGTTCATCGCAATCCCTATCGCGCCGCCAGTCGCGGTCGCGTGGTCCACCCCTGGGGTAATCACGAGAACGCGGCGGGTAATCGCGTCGCCTGTCCATTGGTTCGTCTCTGTGCCTCCATTCCTCTCGTCGTGGTGGGGGGTCTCTTCTTGGAGGATCTCTCCAGGACCTTAGTGGTGGAGACAGCCGACGAGATCGTTCCTCGTGTCTTGGAACGTACGTGTCCCCACCTGGTGCGATGTAGGAGTCTGCTATAGGTGGTGGAGCTCGCGAGGATGATGGCCTACGGTCGTGGTCGGGGCGTTCTGGATGGCGGGGAGGTGTCCGTCTATCGTCGTCGTGTGAGTCGAAGTCGGGCTTCGGGGGCAAGCCAGACATGTCAGTGATGATCGTAGAGTCCAAGGTTGTCTTCCGATCCCCTCATGTCCGTCGATCTGTATCCCCTGGCTTCACTCGAGCAAATCGAAAATACACCTTCAAGATTGGAAGGAATACCGGCTGAACTGGAGGAGGATCTCCGTGTTTATGGCTGCAAGTTAATCACCGAGGCTGGCGTTTTGCTGAACCAGTACGTGGCGTCAGCGTCCCGAAAACCCGCACTAGCTCTAACGAACCAGAAGAAAACAAGTCGCAGTAGCCACGGCGCAGATACTCTTTCATCGGTTCTGGTTCGTAACTTCCATGAAGCAGTTTGGCATTGGTGTCAGTTTGGTCCCCTTGCCTGATTTCACCGCGGCCAGTTTTTAACGCGTTTCGACTAGCGCCCTCACTTTTTTCTTTTTCTTCTTTTAGGACGTCGGAATGGGTGCTCTGTACCTTGCTTCGAAACTCCAAGAGTGTCCTGTCAGGATGCGCGACTTGATCAATGTTTATGACGTCCTCGTCCAACGAACCGCACACAACCGCAAGGCTCTCGCTTCTCGGGATCTTCACCCACCAGAATTGAAATACGTCCCCATGTCGTATTTCGGGAACACTTATTATGATCTCAAGGACGCATTGGTAGTCTCTGAAATGCAAATCCTCAAACGGTTGGGATTTAACGTGAACGTTGTCCTACCATACGGGACTCTCGTCAATTACTTGCGGCTACTTGGTTTAACCGGACGTGACGACGTTTGTCAGCGAGCATGGGGGTATCTTAATGACGCGTGCGTGTTTGCGCCTTCTTCGTGGCCGCCCTGGGCTGAATATCCCATAGATTGCAGACACCCGTTTATGCACTATATGCCGTACCAACGATTATCAGCGCGGCAATCCTGCTTACAACACGTCACTGTGACATTTCGCTGCCATCAAGGCCTCCTCATTGCTGGTGGACGTTATTTGACACTGAGTGGGAAGACATCTGGAACGTATCCGGGTACATCATGCGGTTGTATCGTCCCCGAACACTCCAGGAACAGCTTCTGCCGATGGGGATGATTTCTAAGCGGGACGTGCGGAAGTGGTTGGAAGAAAATCAGACGTCTTGAGGTGCTCGGATTGGAGAGGAGCCGTAGATAACTCGAGCGTTTGGCGTTTAATCCATACGTACGTGGTAGTTCACGTGATCCGCCAATTCATCTTTCTCCCGTTCCCCGACTTTCACGATGTTAGACCACTGCTCGATATCGCACAAGGGTAAGAGTCCGAGGACTACAGGGAAACCGTTGGACTCAGTGTTGAATGAAACCAGGTGGAATTGTACTGTGGTCGAGGTCATTCACGCCTGCAGCGTCGCAGCTTGCATCTTCCACGGCGTCACCCGTGAACTCCCTCATTCGGGATGCTTTAATAGAAGGAAAGACCGCCGAGGAGCGCTATGAGAGAGATGGTTACGCAGTTCGTTGGACGTTCTTTAATGAGCTCGAGCTGATCTTCGTTGTACGTCCTACCTCAGTCTCCGGTTTATCTTATGACCGACTGTACTCACTGGCTCCACCGCTCTCGCTCGGTTATTAACAACAGGTTGCGTATCAGCGTATCCTACAGTTGACTTACGTCGACGACCTTCTTGCAGCTCTAAAATCCGTATTCGTCAAGCTGTTCGAACCGTTTTTGCGATCGTTCGTAACATCATTACACGCAATTAACGCTGGCAAGGCCGCATCTGCGGTGTCCCCTACGTCGTGGGACTTTGCGCAAGCTTTCAAGGACTGGGACCAACTATTTGACAAGTTACTGAAGAACTTCGAGGACAAGGCTACCCAGGTGCAATCGACCAATGGTCCATTACCACCGCTCTATGCTCATGAACTCAACCAAACAGGAACGGAGGTCCCGGAATAAACCCACAGTTCAGCGTGTTATTGAAGATACTACCCCTCCCTCCGACGATCCCAGTACCGGTATGCCTCTGATCTGCTTAATCTGTGACAATGTTAACAATTTTGGCGCAGTTCCTTCCCAATCCGAAGACAATGCAACGGACGAACAAAAAATTGCGCGGAATGTACAGGCCCTGAAGAACAGACTACGCGGCCGTGGGGGAAGACGAGCTATCGGCCGAGGCGGGACACAGCGCTTCGATTCCGGGAGTGGCAGAGATAGTCACCCAGGATCAGAGTCCGTCTCATTTATCGTGCCACTTTCTTTTGAACATTGTCTGACCCACTTATCCGATAGTTCCGATGCCCCTGCCGTCGCTAAGAAGAAGACTAAGGTCGGTCGTAAGTGGGGCAACGAAGTTCCCACTGAAGGCGACATGGCTGTTCTGGATTACAGTTCAGATAAGCCTGATGGAAATAATTCCACTTCCCAAATTGACGTCTCCGCTCTTGTGGACCGTGCATCCTTCGGTACCCGGACCGTTGATGGGATGTATGAAGTGAAAGATTGGGAGTTTGGCGACAAAGGAAAGGGGGGGGATGGGATGGATGAACTCATCTCTCAAGCCCTCGACTCGGTCTCTTTGAAGGAGAAGGGGCAACCCTCCACTGGGACGTTCGGGTCGAGCTTGGGATCCTTATTTGCGAGATTGACGGGGTCCAAGACTTTGACTGAGGAAGATTTGAAGCCGGTCTTGGAAGGGATGAAACAACATTTGATGAAGAAGAACGTTGCGAAGGAAATCGCGGAGAAGGTATGTGAGGGTGTTGGGGAGAGCCTTGTCGGTCGGAAAGTTGGAGGGTTCCAGAGTACGTCATGACCCCCCCTCCTTCGCCTGGGCCGATGAAATTGATGATACACCAAAGCTACGAATGCTGCCTTCCGCTCTGCATTGGCGGCATCTATCACGCGTATCCTGACCCCAAAGACCTCTACCGACCTCTTGCTTTCCATCCGCACAAAACTTTCTTCGCCGTTGCCCTCCACTCAACGGAGGATGCCATACAGCATCACGTTTGTCGGCGTTAACGGGGTCGGGAAGAGCACAAACCTATCCAAGGTTTGCTTTTGGCTCATTCAAAACGGTATGAAGGTCTTGATCGCTGCTTGCGACACTTTCAGGTTAGTTTCTACGCTTTGGTTCTGGTATTTTGTGCTGAAGAAGGATCTGCCATGCAGGAGTGGTGCTGTGGAACAGCTTCGTGTGCATGTTCGAAACTTGAGCATGCTCGGCGTCGATGGGCCGACCGGGAGCAAGGGCCGTGTTGAGCTCTTTGAACGGGGCTACGGAAAGGATGCAGCCGGAATCGCAAAGGAGGCGATTTCCTATGCCCAAGATAACGATTTTGACGTCGTTTTAATCGATACGGCCGGTCGGATGCAGGATAACGAGGTACTTATTTTTACCCCATCTTTGTTCGCACCTTTACTCACAACCGACCCTGTCTCAACGGTCCACAGCCTTTGATGCGTGCCCTGGCAAAACTAGTGACCATCAATTCCCCGGACAAGATTCTGTTCGTTGGGGAAGCTTTGGTCGGCAATGAAGCCGTTGATCAGCTGACCAAGTTCGACCGGGCTCTAAAAGATTTCTCTGCCGCTTCTGGAACTGGAAAAGAGCGAGGGATTGACGGGATGTTAGTGACTAAGTGGGACACCGTTGACGATAAGGCTCGTACACTCTACTGGTTTACTGGGGTGGTGCTGACGGGAAACCTCATATAGGTCGGTGCCGCACTTTCAATGACATATGTAACCGGACAACCAATCGTGTTCGTTGGATGCGGTCAGGTCGGTACCGAACCCCATCTTAGTTCTCACTGCTTGCTCACAGAAGAACCTCGTTCAGACATATACAGATCTAAGGCAGTTGAGAGTAGAGAACGTCGTGGAGGCGATCCTGGGAGATTGATTTTCAGTTGTAAATAGACATCGCCCTGTTGTCCACAGTCCCTTCTACCAGAGATGCTTGATATAAAATTAGCTGGTGTTTCCATTATGAATAGGTAAGCCGTGCGCGTACAGACCGCGAAGAGGGAGGAACACGTCTTGAATAAGTACAACAGGTATAAGTAAGGGACAGCTTGTATGAACTACATTATTTCTTACTGTCTTAGACAGCATCGATCGCCCGTCCACTATTGGGCTCACAAGCAGGTCTGAAACCGAAAAGAACTCAAGGAAAGCAATACGAAGAATGGATAACACAGACGACGGGAGAGAGTGAGGGAACGCAGTGTGTGGAACACATAAGGAAAGGGTCTGAAGAAAGGTGGTATTTCGGTCATGACGACCAAGGTGGAGTGCTGGGAGTGGGGGAGTAGTGTGCCGCAGGGATGTTACACCTTACTGGTTCGAAAGGAGTGGACGCGAAGGAGATGGTGTCTTTGGGGGCGAACGAGGATATCGGTGACGCCGTCTCACGAAGTATCCTGGGCTGCCATATTACTACAGCATCCATGAATTCCGCAGATGGTGGTAGCTTTTTCCTCTGCTTTTTCTTCCTCTGATAGAAAATTATTGCTACACAGACAACGAGGAGCAAGACAGCACCGATGACGCCGATCGCGATCGCCGTCACGTTCAGTGACTTGTTGTGCTTTCTCGTGAACGTGCTGTTGGCGGTTGGATTGAGAGGGGTGTTTTTGGAATCCTGGGGGGATGTGTCGCTCGAGCGTTGCTGAGTACAACAGACAGCAATATCCTCTTTCCGATGCTGCCTCACTTTCTCCCTGACGCATTCTGGGCAGGTTGCTTGAGGGGCGTGAGTGTGAGGAATGGATAAGGATAGATTGAGAGGAAATACCGATGAGGGGACAGAAGGTACAGAAGGCCATCTCGGGAAGAGGTGAGGAAAAGATGGCAGGAAACGACCACCCGTTGTTATAGGGCCTTGGCATTGAGCGTAAGGACCGGTTTGCGAGGGCCACACTGGTGAGACTTCGGAATGATGATCAGCAAGGCTGATCGGGCGTGATCGAATGTTGTCATCCGCCCTCCGACACACCTTGGCCAGAACGACGATGAAGGTTATCCCAGTCCCAGTGAGGTCAGACAACTATGCGTATCTCCTTGTCGACGAGGGTTCCAACAAAGCCGCGGCCGTCGACCCGTACGACGTGTCAAAAGTCGCATCATCCGCCCAGGGGTCGGGTGTCGAGATAGTCGCTTGCATCACCACACACCATCACGAGGACCACTCTGGCGGTAATCAAGTACGCGAATTCGACTGATTTCCCGCCATATTTTTCCGATTTTGGCTGATACTGTTTCACCCTCCCGAAGCAATTTGTAGGTACCGCTTATCGGCCACCATCATCCCCCTCTCACCTTCCTGTCGATGCGCGCAGGCAAAGGAATTCCCCAACGCACCTATCTATGGAGGTAGTGGGCAAGTCACAGCTGTCACCGAGGTAGTAAAGGACAAGGATGTATTCACCATTGGGTCCTTGGAGGTCAAGTGAGACTGTTTGGTCCTTACTGGATACGTAGCGGAGCGGTTACTCACGATTGGCGAAGGTGCCTTGCGACCCCATGCCACACCCAAGACTCTATCTGCTACTACGTGACAGATAAATCCCTTCCGGGTGCCGCCCCTGTAGTTTTCACTGGGGATACCCTCTTTACCGGTGGTTGCGGCCGCTTCTTTGAAGGGGATAGTACACAGATGCACAAAGCGTTGACCTATTTGGGGACGCTCCCTGATTCTACCCTCGTCTATTCTGGTCATGAATACACTGGGGGGAATCTGTCCTTCGCCAAATCCGTCGACCCGGATAACAAAGCATTGGGGCGCCTTCAGGAAGTGGTGGACTCTCACAAAATCACCCAAGGATATGGCACCATCGGAGACGAGAAGGAATGGAATGTATTCATGAGGCTTACAAGCGATGCCGTTCGGTGAGTTGACTCCCCGACGTGTTCAGTGGACGTGGAGTATCGACACGCGTTGCCTTGTTCGCAGCAAAGCCACAAACGGCACCACAGATTCTGCAGTCATGGATGAGCTCCGCGATATGAAGAACAACTTTCGTGGATGAGCCAAAACCAAAGAGTCGTAGTAAATTGTGATTTTCTGTTTTTTGTGTACACGTAATGCCAGTCTTCCCATTCGATGACGGAGTAGCAAACGTGTGAATGTCCGATCTGGGCTTCGACTCGGGCCGACGAGGGTGACGGGCCACGCTTGTCCAGCAGCCAAGACGTCTCACTGTGGGTTGAGCCACCCCCCCGACCTCAAACCCCCATGTTTCCCTCCATCCAACAAATCGAGGACGTCCTCGAGTCTCTCGAGGACATCGTCTACGTCTCGTTGTCCGCAGCGACCCCCGATCTGCCCGGGGTGCGAGAGACCTTCAATCGTCTCTGGGATGATGTATCTCGCTTCGGCCCAAACCTACCCGACATCCACGTACGAGTACCAAGCTTAGGAGACTTCCATGTACCACCGCCCCCGCCGCCACCGCCTCCCCCGAAGTCCATAGTTGAAAAATCGATCGATTGGTGTCAGGAAAACCCTTGGGCGGTCCTCGGTCTCGGACTTGGTGCCGGTCTTTTGGTTGGTTATGGATCCCACAAGTATCGAGTCTATAGGAGGCAGAGGGGTGTCAGGCATATCTCGACTGTGTCTGTTCCCCGCGAACGTCGTCAGGTCGTTGGTGCGTACTCCATCCCTCTACTCTCCGCTCCATCAGCTAAGGTTGTTATCGCTCAGTCGTTCTCGGGGGAGATAGGCCCGTCGGTTTACCACTGATTCTCGATCTCGAGAAGAAAGGTTACATCGTCATCACGAGTGTGGAAACCTCAGCTGCTGTCGAGTCAATCGAGTCCAAGACACACGGCTATGTCAGGGCTTTAGTACTGGATCCTACAAACGTACGCCCTTACACCTCTCAATCCTCTTCGATTCACTGAGCTTTCACCAAGTTTGCTTCCGTTCCGGTTTTTCTTCGTTCGCTTGCGTCCAGTCTCTCCCGCAAGTTCCCAATCAACTCCGCTGGAGACCCGCACGCGTCTCCCTCCACACAACCCTATATCATTTCCGTCATTTCCCTCCTTACTCTCTCTGCCCCATCAGCTCCCGCTCCCATGCCTCTCGAACGCCTCCCACTCGAGCCAACATACCTTCCCTACCTCACTTCCACCCACATCGTCCCACTCCAAGTGATCCAAGCACTCCTCCCTTTCCTTCGCTCATCTCCCGCAAGGGCTAGAGATTCTCTTTCTAATGGAACTGGTAAACAGTCTATTATCGTTTGCCTTCCTGTCACGGATACTCGGGTTGGATTGCCCTTCGCGGGAGCACAAGCCATGAGCGCGTCTGCGACTCTACAGGGTCTTCAGGTGTTGAGAAGGGAGATTAAGATAGCGTCTATGTCCATGGTCGATCCAGAGGGGATGAAGAACATTCGGGTCGTCACTGTCGAAGTTGGCACCGTTAACACTGACGGTCACAACCAGCACCATCACCAGGGAACATCCGGATCGATTGACACCCAAATGGCCATGGAAGGTTGGAGTGCTTCAGAGAAATCAACATACGGACAGTCGTTCTTGACTGTCGACGGCGGAAACCTTAAGGCTAGGAACTCGAGGAAGCCAACTCCCGTTTCGCATTTCGTCAGAACAATCGTGAATATCGTCAATGGGCAATCATATGGAAGTGGATCGAACATTCCGATTCCTATTCGCGCATTTTACAAACTCAGGAGTTGGTTGAGCGGCGATAGGATCCCTGTTGGCGCAGGTGGTGAGTGATTTGTGATCAGCGTCTGGGATTTCGGCCGTTAAAGCATTCTCATCCTTCCTTAGCTAGAACGTACGCATTAGCGTCTAAGCTCCCCTCATTCATACTTGACGGTCTCATTAACCTCCCGCACTTCTTGATCTCGGTCCGCAACGGCTTGCTGCCCGTCACTCCGACGAAGATGATCCCCACCGACCAACTCCCACCCCCTGTCACCCAACAACGGAAGGCTGTCACGAAAACGCACGAAGGATCCGTATCTCCATCCAAATCACATGCGAAGGACCAATCAACGTCCACTATGACTACCCAGACTCAGGACGAAGAGTCCAGTTCTGGTGACGAGACGCGGTCAAACCCCTGGAGTAACGGCGATGCGGACGTTGAGAGCAACGTTGGTGACACTTCTGTGGTGGAGAGTAGCTGGGTTAGCTTGCACGAAGAGCAAGACTAAACTTTGAACCATTCTGATTATCCGCTGTCAACTGGAGTGCGCCTAGGGGTCAGACCCCGGGGCGTCAAAGTATCACCCCCTGTACTCATTATTGCCGGATTTCATGCCTGTCACATCGGAACGAGCTCGCTTTTTATACTTTACTTTTATATTCGCGGTTCTAAGCTATGAGTCCCGGCTCCATCGGGTAATAACAAAGTGTGAAGTGATTAGCGAAGTGCGATCTAAGCCGGTGGTCATAACGAGCAAAGCGTTTTCCGACAACGAAAGAGAGACAAAACACCCGACTATGAGCTACCCATCTCCTTAGCGAGCTGTTCAGCCTTGGCCTTGGCATCCTCGATCGTGCCAACCATGTAGAAAGCGGACTCGGGGAGAGAGTCATGGGTACCAGCGAGGATCTCTTTGAAAGACCTAACGGTATCCTTGAGGGAAACGAGTCGGCCCTCGAAACCGGTGAAGACCTGGGCGACTTGGAAGGGTTGTGACATGAAACGCTGGATTTTACGAGCACGTTCGACCTGTGGTAGAAGACCGGGATTAGGGACATGTACTAACTAATGTGTGGAATACGTACAGTCAACTTGTCTTCTTCAGACAACTCGTCCATACCCAAGATAGCAATGATATCCTGGAGGGACTTGTAATCCTGAAGGATCTTCTGGACAGCAGTGGCGACATCGTAGTGTTCCTTGCCGACGATACGGGGGTCCAACATACGGGACTTGGAGTCCAGAGGGTCGACAGCGGGGTAGATACCCAACTCAGCGATGGAGCGAGACAAGACAGTGGTGGCATCCAAATGAGCGAAGGTGGTGGCGGGAGCAGGATCGGTCAAATCGTCGGCAGGGACGTAGACAGCCTGGACGGAAGTAATTGAACCCTTCTTGGTGGTGGTAATACGCTCTTGCCTGGGGGGGTGATAATTAACAAAACGCGGCATGAGGGTTGGGAAGAGGTACTAACATGCCACCCATGTCAGTGGAGAGGGTTGGTTGGTAACCGACAGCAGAAGGGATACGACCAAGCAAGGCAGACACCTCGGAACCTGCCTGAGTGAACCGGAAAATGTTGTCAATGAACAACAACACATCCTGACCCTCCTCATCACGGAAGTACTCGGCAATGGTAAGACCGGTCAAAGCAACACGGGCACGAGCGCCAGGTGGTTCGTTCATCTGGCCGAAGACCAAGGCGACCTTGGAGTCACCGTCCAAGTTGATGACGCCGGTCTCAATCATTTCGTGGTACAAGTCGTTACCCTCACGGGTGCGCTCACCGACACCTGGGGTTGCATAAGCACAATAAACACTTGAAGAAATGTTAAAACGCACCGCAGAAGATTGAGAAACCACCATGGGCCTTGGCGACGTTGTTGATGAGTTCCTGAATCAACACAGTCTTTCCGACACCAGCACCACCGAAAAGACCAATCTTTCCACCACGGGCGTAGGGGGCGAGCAGGTCGACGACCTTAATACCGGTCTCCAAAACCTCGGCGGTGGTGGACTGCTCAACGAAGGGGGGAGGGTCGGCATGAATCGGACAGAGTTTGACGCCTTTAATGGGACCCCTCTCGTCAATTGGCTCACCAATGACGTTCATGATACGTCCCAATGTACCCTTCCCGACAGGAATCTTGATGGGGGAACCGGTGTCGATAACCCTCTGTCCCCGGACGAGACCCTCGGTACCGTCCATGGCAATGGTTCGGACCGAGTTCTCACCGAGGTGAGCAGCGACCTCGAGGACGAGACGGCCACCACGAAAGTCCTGGACTTCGAGAGCGTTGAGAATAGGTGGCAAGTTCTCTGTCTCGAATTGAACATCTACGACGGCACCGATGACCGTCTTGACCTGGCCGATGGCTCCGGGAGCCTCCGTGGCATACGGGCGCGCTGCGAAACGCGAATAAATGCGTCAGAATGTGTTCTATATGCGCTCCGAAGAGGACTCACCAGCTTGCTGCTTAGCGCGAACTGCTCGGGAGTTGGGGGTGGTGTAGGAAGCGGAAGGAAGGGACGCCCTTGAGAGGTAGGCCGCGGACGAAAAGAACGCGTTTGTCCTCTTGGCCGAGCTGAGAGCCTTTTTAGTAGAGCGAGGGATTCTAGTGAGGCCCCTGGACGTTAACATGGTTGAAGGGGAAGGAACGGGTTTGGACTATGGCTATGGAAGAAAGCTGGCGGAAGCCGTTGTCAAAAAGGTAGCTCCCCAAGTTGAAACTCAGCCAACTCCGACACACACCCGGACACTTCCGACCTGTGTTCAGCACAAATCCGATCACAAATTGATCTCATCGGGTCTGAGTCCGCGCCACCGACAGTCCGTCGGTTTACACCTCTCCCTACGACCTCGGTTGCTTTGCAGAGCTTTTCTAATCCGTCACTAGGATCTTACCCTACGTCCGCCTGGGACACAGCCCGGAGCTGTGCAGTGCTTATATGGAGAGTCTTCCTCTCCCGGATACTCGTCCTCGGAAACCCAAGGTGCCCTGGGCAGGAGTGACCCTGACTGAACGTATTTGATCTCGCCCCCGAGCTGGGGCCATGCACGTATACTCGATGATGTGCTATACCTTGTATCTGATTTCGGTGCACTGAACTTCGGTCGCGTCCCCTTCTCCAGGTCCTGGGGTTTCTGCCCTGGACCCAACGCACAGGAATGGACGAAGTATAAAGGAAAGTGGGACAAATTTACCGTCTCAACAACCCAACCGACCAAACAGCAAGCAAACACAACCAACCCTCTCACTATGTCTGACATTTTTGACCCAACCAGGCCCCAGAATCGTTTGTCTCTCCCTCCTTGCACCCTCACCTGTTTCTGACCAACGACGAACTTAATAGACTACCGCACTGAACTCAACAACTTTCTCCAAGTAAATGGTGGATCTCGCCGTCTCCGGTGGGAAACATATCATGAAGGCCCTCAGCATGGATTAATTTGGACCGCTATCTGCTACAGTGGGTATTTTCTTGCCTAGTACCACTGCCCCTGATCTCACCCCTGGTCCACAGTCGACGAACTCGAGTATGGCAGGGCGTCCAGTAGCACCGTGGGAGATGCCAAAGAGAGAGCCGCCCACGCAGCACACAGAGCACTCATGTTCCAAATTTTCCGTCAACGTTCGGGGATGGTAGCTTAGCGCTCTCTGACGTATTACTAGACGTCCATACACTGGTTACCATCACCTTTGTCGTCGCTTCCACTCTGTGACCTTATCGTGTACCCTCCAATATCATGATATCCCTATGCCATTGTGTTTGCCCGTTGGTTGTCTGAGGATTACGACTCTGCAGTTGAGTCAATTCCCGCTCCGGCAATGACACCAGCCGGATTGACGTCTCCGATCACCCGCCAATGGTGCTCAAACGCCCCGTGCCGTCTTGCGCTTTGTGGTCAGGTTTCGCCGCAAACCGACCAAACGGTCCGCCCTGCAGCATCTATCCCCTCCCCGCAGGATGCCAGCCGGTCCCTCCAGAGGACCTCTATGATATTGGACCCCCTGCGCCCGGCGAAACCGTCATATACGGCTGCCGGCTAAATCGCGCCGCTCGTATTGCCGTTGCTGTGAAACGTTTTCGATTGCACATGCGTACTTGGAAATCTGGGTTGAAGCAATATCTGCATCCAACTACTAAACGTATGCCCTGTGCCGCTTCGTTTCCGTTCCGGAGCGACCTGGTGAACCGGCTTTCGTGAGGTCCGGTATCTTCTCCAGTCGTACTCACTTAACTTCCACCTAGTTTGGATGGTATCTGCCTACAGACGGTAGGGCTCTGGGTTCCATGGAAGTATAAATGAACTGTCGTCTGCCAACCCGAAAGGAAGGCAAACGCTATGAACCAGGCCACCCAACGTACGTTCATATCAACCCGGACCCGGACCCCAGATCCTCACCATTCATGGTCAACGGTGGACCCGGGCGCCTCGATTGGGCGAGTTTTCGGGTCGGGCCTGAAAACAATCCGATTTGGACCGCTATATGCTTCAGTACGTCGCCCTGCGAGTCAGCTCTTGACCATCCCAACTGTATTTCATAGTCGACGGCGTTGAATGGAGTAGAGCCAAATCCAATACCCTTGGGGAGGCGAAGGAAGAAGCGGCCCGCAACTTTAGGTTCGAAAACATGGCTAGTACAGGCCGATTTGCTTCTGGTCGATAGGAAGCATCGGTACGTAAGACACCACCCTCGGTTCCTTCGCCATCGGTACTTCTCCAGCATGCACCCCATTTCCAACTCCGTGATATCGTAACCCCTCCTCCTGACTTGATAAATTGCAATCGGCGCTCAGCTTTACCTCGCCTCAAACTTCACTCCTTCATCGCGGAAGAATTGAACTTAGTTCAGTTTCGTGATACTAAGTCACGATGCCACCGCACCACGAGTTTTCTCACTCCCAATCCTGATCGCGGCTAAGTTCATATGGTTTCGCGCTACCCGGTGCTAAAAATATGGCAACTGGGCATTGTGACCACCATGACTACCACAAACTCTGAACTCTTCCGTGCGGTAGGGTGAAACCAACTCGCGTTGGTGGCGAACTTTCGTCCCGAGGCAAGTCGATCGATCGCTAGTCACCTTTCCGCCCCACCCTCCAGCCTCAATCTCAGGAGGGGCAATGGCACAGACACGACCCCACAGACTGTGGTATTTGGTATGTAGTGGAGGGTGTGACGAAAGCGTTCGGCCTACCATCCGACTCCTATCTCGAGCGCCGCCCAGGGCATAGTCCTAGACGCTAGGGGATCCGACTCGCCTATCTGGCGGCATAGCTCCCCACCCACTGTCGGGCCTTGTGGTCTCATTCCAGTATATCCGGGGTTCTATCTTCTCTGGCTCCCTCTATTAACCTTTGCCGAAGCTTTGAGTGAATTCGGTGCGCAGCACCGCACTTATGAAGCGATAGTTGCCTTTTTTCGGAACTTCAGTTTCTCACTATGGAAACTCAAATTTCGTCCGGCGGTGCGCCCTACACTATCAATGGCCTGTCGCTAGGGTTTTTCTCCACTCACGTAAGCCGTAAGCCTCGGAGCGCGAATCTGAACGATGTACCATTGGTATCTGCTACCGAAAAACATTGAAAGGACACTTGGGCTCAATGCACATCGTGCACTGCCTTTCAGGTTATACAGTACTATTTGCTGGCTATCGGAACCTTGCACCGGAAGGTCAGTTAGTTCTGGCGCCTGGCGATTTCCGCCTCGCCGCGGCTAATTCGTACTTGGGGCTGCTTCTTCGCATCGTCCAGCCCGGCCTCAGTCCTGGCTTTTTTGACCCTACTATGCCCCTCGTATAGTTACAACACATGCGCGTCGACGAAGGGCAGGGTTCCGGGTACTTCGCATTACCCTGAGCGACAAAGTGAAGTATATAAACGGGGACGAATGAGGTGGGAGCTCCTCACCACAAAATGTCTACCCCTCCAACCGGTTTGTTCTACGACGCAGACACATTCTCGGCGCTGACCATACCCCATTCCAGAATTCCGAATGCAGCTTAACAATCTCTTGCAAGCTAACGGTGGTGCTGGCCGCCTCCGCTGGGGGGACGCAGTTAGAGGCGGTCCTGATCATTGTCCCAGTTGGACCATCGATGCATTCCGTCAGTCTCCAAATCATCCGGCACGTTCCCAACTAACCTTCGCGTATAGTCGACGGCATGGGATATGGTCGTGGCACGGGGCGGACTTTGGACATAGCCAGGGAGGAAGCCGCTCGTCAAGTCCTGAGGCATCTCCTTGCTCCAAACATTACACGCTAGTTGCTCGAGCAAAGTTTATCGTACCAGACCCTCGCGTATCGACCCTTTCTACCGATTTTCGTCGTTTCCGGTAGCGTAAACTCTACCAGTAACATCGAATGATTTCTGTTTCCCGCAGGATCATTGTTTTTGATGGTGTGCGAAATTTCTTTTCTTTTCCATGTGGGCGCCTTCCGGCGATCGTTTCATTTTCCTTTATCAATTCCACTCTCCCATCATCCTTCCAATCTTTGGACCTACCCCGGCCGCGAGGACTCTCTCAATGTATATGGCTCTTACACGCATGTCGTACCATACTACCCCACCCCAATCACTCGACTGTCCGATACCGGAACCGGTCATGTCACAGCACAGCAGTTCGCTTCAACATGAGCGTAAACTGTTCCCTTCCCAAAGCATGGGCTGGATCCCGGCCTGGACTAGATGTGGCAGCGCGGGATGGCGAGTATAAAACTTCGACATACGCGACTCTGGCCGACAACTTCCCTGACCGCACATGTCAGAAACAGACAATATGCCCCGTCCGTTCCCATTCCTAGAGGGGCTAGCCATCTACTTACCGCATCCCCTGCAGACCCACGTCAACGACTCAACAACTTTCTCCAGTCCAACGGAATGGTCAATGACCTTCAATGGATTATCACCCGTCACGGCCCTGCTCACAAACCCATTTGGCACGCGATCTGCCTCGGTCGGTCCTTCCCCTGGGTAATTCGTTTCCCGTACTCATCCCCTACAGTTAAAGGCAGAGAGTTGGGAAATGGGAGTGCACGCAAAAAGGGGAAGGCGGAGGACGAGGCGGCTCGGAAGGCGCTCCGGGCACTAGCTCCCAGCCCCCCTCCCAGGATCCCAATGTTGACTGTTCGACGCCGGAACTCGTTCCCATAACGCTGGGATCCGCGCCAACGGAACCAACCTTTCATGCATCTATTCCTTTAATGGGACTCCCTCGTACCGCTGTCTGCTTGCAATGAACGTACTTTCTAAATCACCGGGTAGTCAGGATCAAGAATGAAAGTCTGCAACATCCTATCGTGGCCTTACCCAACTAGCTTTTAGACGTATTCCAAATCCATTTTGCGTTCTCTGGGGTTGTGGAGACGTCTGGCGCTCGGAGCTGACACTCCTCATTCCGGCTCCCCTTGTTCCACTCCACCGGCACCTCCCCCCCACGATCTTATCGTTATCCTCGCCCTTTCAGGAAGAGTGGTTACGAAATTCTTTACCGGGGGGACTCACCAACGGCGTCCGCAGTGTATTGGTTCGGTTCGTGAGTTCTGCTGCGAATAATCAAATCAATTCGTATATGCCAGCCCTCATTTACTGCGACGCCTATGTGGATTTATTTTGCGACTATTCGGAACGGTTTCCAGTATCCGACCGGTTAGGATTTAGACCTTTATGAGTTACCCTCCCCCCAGGTGCGAGGGTATAAAAACTGGCTATCGGCGGGAGGTTGGGACAACGACCCACGATGAGCGACCTTCTTCCTGCCTCTCCCTCTTCCTCTTCCTCTCCCTCTCCCCCCGTCCCCGGTGACGGGGAGTACCGCCTCAAACTCAACAATTTGTTGCAGCCTCGAGTAGAAAAGGGGAGGTACAAATGGGTGGTGTCCCGTGATGGACCTGACAATAGGCCCAACTGGCATGCTGTCTTCAAACGTCTGTTTCACCCCTCTTCCCGTTCGCTTGATTCTAACCTGTAGCACACAGTTGACGGCGAGGTGTACGGCTCGGCCGAAGGTGGACAGAAGAAGTTTGCGAAAGAGGAGGCTGCTCGCATGGCTTACCAACGCCTTCTGTCCGAACCGGAACCCTCGTCGAACACCAGTTGAACTCAACCGTTCCTTAATCACCACCACCAGCCTCACCACTTCCTTCTCTGAACTGCCCACCTCATGATGTATCCACCCCTCCCTTTCATTCGTACACTCGCGTAACGTTAGTACTGCTACATTCACCCCATTGCCAGCCGCCATGTTTCGTTTCAGGATATAACTGTACTTCGAGCACACCACTTTTTTGACCTGCCCTCACTGTGCCCCTCGGGGATGGGGGTTGGCCGAGTGGATTATCGATAGATACTGCCTCAATACAATATATGTGTGGCTTCATGGTTAAGTGGGTGTCACAATCGATCCCCGATGTTGTGCCGGGGGGATTACAGCTCCTCGTTGGCAACCCAACACCTCAAAAAAATAGAACCGCTCTGCTGCTGTTTGTAATACTCTAAATGACAGAGTGAATGATAATCGTAAGCACAGGTTTCAAAATCGGAACCGCTCATGACGACGTAGGAAAGGAGGGAGAACGCTCTGCCGTCCTGGGGACCCCCGTCAACGATCTAATCCTCCCATTGAGCCCCAGGATGCCTGACTTCCACTCCATTCCACCTTGTTCGGGTGTTCTGCTGCCCACCAGTGGCACACCGGCAAGGTCTTCACCGGTGTGCAAGAACCTTACCACGCGTGCTCACGGGGTTCTCCCACACAGTGATTCGTGTCAAACGGAAGAGGATCAAGACTGGACGAGGGGCGTGTTCGCGTTCAAAACAATAACGGCCCGGTTTCGAACACCAGCGTCGATTCTAAGGTTCGACAAATCGACGAGGTGTCTGTAGGGGTTAGGAATTAATAATTTGTATTAGGTGGAGAACGGTCCTATTCTTACCCGCCCGTAGGGTCACATGGAGGACCTAGCATCTCACAAGCCGGGTCTTCCGAATTGTATAGATCTCGGTGTGTCGAATTTAAGAAAGGATCAGACGAAATGGAATTCTGATCCACTTGGCTCGAGGAGCGAGCGAGAGATTTGAATTCCACCGTCAATAGACACATGACATTGTCGCACAAAGATATGCAGGGTTCCTCGATCTGACGGCAGCCTTGAATCCGCGATGGGCTAGCTCAGGACCGAGGACCTTCTCGGGACAACTGATTCTTGCTTCTTCTGAACGCGTTGGCCACCAAGTGTCGTTAGTGGCGAACCCCTGCTATTACGTTCAACCTCACGAACCTAATGGTTGGAACAGGGGCCACAGAAGATGGGGTACAGCGTGCATCGTGTGGGCCGGAACCTCGTGTGGTATGCCAGTACATCCATTACCTGTAAACTCACAAATTAACCGTCGCTTCAGCGAGTGGTACCGAACCGAAGGGTGAAACCTACCAGTGCTAACGGATTCAACCCAGATGGGATCCATGCAGGGACCAACTGCTTAATCTGATCCAATATTTTGGTAAGGACACAGGCACAAAACTTCCCGGTCCGGGAGAGCAGGAAATGGATAACTGGCTTACAGCCTACGAAGCACCGGTGAAGTGAATTTTAATTTCCTTGGAGTGTTCAAGGAAATGAGAAGGTCGTCATTTGCGGTAGTTTCTGGGTGGTCCTGGGTGGTTATACGGTAAAGCGCTAGGTTCCCTGCGCCGAGTCGGAGCGGATACTCACATCCGTCTCCCCGAAGTCCGCATAAGAGGTCCCCGCCCCAACGGGTTGGTCCAGGAACAGGACATTGCGGCCTCCGGTCCAGTTATGTAGCCAAGTTTCCATCCTTGCCGATCGTACAAAGCCCTGAATAAAAATCGTAACGGCGTTCTTATTTTCACGTGCAATTCCACCCACGGCTTTATTACCAAAACGAGCCATTCGTAGACGCCACTGCCTGGTCCTGAGGTGAGGCAAGAACCCTGCGATTGGCCAAGGTTTCAAGGGGGGCGAGAGGGATGGAATCACTTCCGCTGGTTCGAAGAAAGATCGCGTCGCCCGCGAGGACGTTCTGACTCAGCGCGAGGACGTTCCAACTCAGCGCAAGGTCGCTCTGACTCGGTGCGAGAGCGAAAAGAATCCAGCGCCACCATCGAACGTACCCTGGGGCGTGACAAAGCGCTCTCCAGAGCTAAACGAGCGCCAGTTATTCAGTGATGAAATCAAATAGGAAACGCAGGTTGCAATCCTGGTAAGTCTGCTTTCTTGATGCGAACGGGGTGGATGGGAATGCGGGATGTGACAGCCTGGTGAAACGATCCCTTGGGATGTGTTCCAGGTCTTCCGGCGTGAGAAGGAACAGAGGTCTCGGTCCCTGGGGTCCAGAAGCAAGTGTCGCCCGGTTCTGGGCACCATCCGCACGGCCCCCGCCAACCTCAGACGAGCCCTGATCAAATGCTGGAGAAATCAAGGTGTTCGGGTGCGAACAATCGATAACAATTCCCTCACCATCAAGATAACTCACCTTCGACGGGCCACTAGAAGAAGCAGCAATCACTCACCGATGCAAAGTTTTCCAAGACCTTCACACACCCCATTTCGGACATGAACACTGGTAGTGTAGGAGAATGTGTAGTACTCGGGGGCGTCGTCGATTTTTCCGCAGCTCGCTCCTCGAACGGATCGCCCGGACACGAGGACACGACGTGGCTCTCGATTCAATGGTCCAAGCTTTGCCGGTGAAACGCGTACGATGTTACACTACTCCAACACGGGGTCCCAGAGGTAGGGGATGGGTAACTTTGAGAGCCCCGAGCTCCATTCCTGTGCTGTGCAGATCATTGTAGTCCTGGATCCCCAGAATTCCATGATGTTTTAGATCGCTCCCCGTCGATCACACGGATTTTGATTATTCGCGGGGTTCGCGCTTCCAAGTACCGAATACAAGGTGTCCCATGACCCTACTGATGTGGGACGACTCACAACCGTTGCTTTGCTGTGCATCCCAAAGTGAGAATCCGCTGTCCGAAAGGAGAGACAGAAACAAGCTGTAATAATTAGATTCAAAAGGCCTATATCGTACATCTGTCTGAACTGATAGCGACCTATCAGAGCCAAGCTCAAAACACACATATATCGACGACACGAGCGAAACGGGCAGGATACGGGGGCACAGACAAAGGGAAAATGAAACCGAGTCCGAGCCGGAGATGGCGATTACATTCCAAAGAACTTAAGTACAGCCGTTCTGGCGTATGGGATATAGGATAACGTATACCACGTATAGGCCAGATACTCGAGGAAAACGAAGACTTGGGGAGAGTGTCAGCCAAGAGTTGCACAGTCGTGCGAGGTAAAAAAAAACATGACTCACTGAGACACAGGAACTAGTTAAAAAGAACGGAGCGCGCAGTCAGCAGCTAAAACCTAGGAGGGCTGTGGGGCGACTCACATCGATTTTGATCACGAATGCTCCAACAAAAATCAATCCGATCATGGCCAAGAATACGATGGTAGCGACGATACGGACAGGTTTGAACATCTATTATGAGATAGGGTTCAGCAAGGGATGGGGCAGAGGGGAATCGAGACTCTTTCACGCACCAACTTGAGCTGTGTACCGAAGCCGATCAGGAACCCGGTCCCAAGCAGAGAAACGACAGTTCCAAGGGCGAACAAGACTGCGATAGCACACAAATTGGATTTGGTTAACCACCGCGCTCGAATATGAAGTGTGAGGAACCACGCACTCGCAAAACTCGCTAGCCATCCAAGAAACAGGAACGAACTGGCGATGATACTCAGGACGAAGCCGGCTACCAAACTAGTTGTCCACCACGTTAACCGAAGACATGGTCAGTAGGTTCCGGTCGGAAATGTAACGTTATGAATTGCTTAGGAAAAGCACAGCGTCCTCTCCCGCCCCCGTAGTGGTCGGGCTGAGAGCAGAGAAATATGCACTCATAGGAGGAGAAACACTCACCATCCAGCGAAACCGTACAGCCTCTGTGTCCTCGTCAAACCTAGGAATGAGAACGCCGATTCTCCTTCAAAGAACTGGGTGTCGGGGATCACACCGCTCGCAGACTCCAGATTGAACCATCCTTTGCCGGGCATCGTGAACGTTGTCTAAGTGTCGAGTTTTAGAAATCGGGTGAAGAGGCGACGGTTGGGCGACGGTCTGCGGTGAGAATAGGACGATCTTTGTGCGAGAGCCAAATAGCCCCGAAGGTAACGCGTTTGTGTTGCAGTGATCGCAGTGAAGTTGCCTGGCCGAGCCTGGCCGGCCGGCCCACGTGACCCCCGTCCGCCGCAGACATCCGATGTTTTATTTTGCAGGCTCTTCAAAAGCTGTTGGCAGGCAAGAGGAGACATATATTGAAGGTGCATGAGTGTAACGTTAACAAACAAACGTGAAGAGAAAGGGGGTCAACATGCACAATACATGGGGTAGCAGCGCCAGCATAAAAGTGATGGAAAAACAACATAGCGAGGACGAGAAACAAACAAAGCGGTCGTCAAGATCGTTAGGTAGTAAGGAGAACGTCTATGTTCATCAAAAGAAAGCAAGAACGCAAGCGAAAACTCTATTACCAGCCGTGTCCGGAAGAATCTAGGGTAAGAAAGCAACAAAAACACCATGCTTAACGAATGCAGCAACCAGAAGGACAGGGGAGGGAGGATAGAGGGGCGGGTTAGATCAGGCTCTATCTCTTTCCACTGAGGGTTTCCTGAACGTCCGTGATCGTTCTAGCAGCATCAACCGCCTGGGAACCACCGGGGAGGATCATTAGTCGTTGTTTTGTCGAGTTCAATACCTGCTGTACACTCGGTACAACCCTCGCCACGTATGGGGAGATCAGTGGATCCGAGGGGTTCAACACCGACGCAGCCCTTTGCAACCACCACAACGTGCTTTTGAAACTCTCGTCTACCGGTGGAGTCTCGCCAAGCGCGGCCGCAAGACGGTGAACCAACGTCAAGATCACGGCCTGCGAGAGGGGAGGGGTTGAATTGAGGGGCATTGTCACCTCGGGATTGCTACGCGCCAACAAGTCCCTCAGCTGTCTCAAATCCTGCGTACCCAACACAGCCAAGTAGGACTCGTCCCACTCTTCCGTTGGTGCTGGAGGGGTGTGTGACTGGACAGGAGGAGGAGCAGTAGGGTGGGAAGCCTGAGGAGCAGCGATGTTCGCGTTGAACCACGGTTGGGGGTTATGCAGAACTGGGGGAGGTGGGAGGGACTGTTGGTATCCATTATGCTGCTGGGGGTACCCAGACTGTGGGGACATCTGGGTAGGAAGCTGCGCTGGGTGACGGTACTGGTTGACTCCCACCAAACTGGACTGCTGCTGGTTCGTTGGAGCGGGAGGGACTGGGGATCCTCGGGACGGTAACATATGGGAAGGCGTATTCGAAACGGAGTTGTTGATGGACAGGTACTTGACTTGCTCGGTGAGTATTTTAACGGTCTGTTCAAGGTCCCGGATCACGTTATCCTGAGCGCGGCTGGATTCGGTTTGCCAAGTGACGATCTCCTTCCTCAGGTTCATCATCTCATTGCGCATTTCCTGCACAAGTTCTTGGTGCTGTTGAGCATACGCGGGAAGGAGAGTCTTCGTTACGGCGTCCTTAATCTGTCGTTCGATCAGGGGGGTAGTGTTGGACGTGAAGGTCCTGGCAATCTGTGCAGAAACTTCCGGTCGCAGGAGGACGCGTTCGATCTCCGCGGGGATGCTCTGGGAGGAGGTAATTATCAATGCATGTTCCCACGGGTGCCAGAAGAACGCGTTACCTGTTTGATACTGTCCGTCACACCTCTTGCAATCTGGTTACCCAAGGCAGCCTTGACCTCGTTCTTGGTGATTGTCTCGAGGGAAGGTAGGACGGAGTTCTGAACCTCGCTCTTCACCGCCATCTCGACCACCCTCGTGGTATTCTTCGTCAACTCGTTCGAGATCAACTTCAAAATCTTCTCCTGCCTGACGAAATCGGCGGCCTGCTCATTAGCCCGAGCGTCTTCCATACGTTGATCTGAGCGAAAAAACAAAATTTCAGTGGCTAAGAAAGGAGCGTGGACAGTCCAAAGACATACGTTGTTTATCCAATTCCTTAGCCAGCAGCCTCCCGATTTTGGTGTGGAGATTGTCCTCGGTCTTCTTAATCTCCTTCGTCAAGGCTCCGAGTGCACTGTCACTCATCACGCCAGTATCCATACCAGACGAGTTTCCGCCCGCAGGATCCTTGCCATTATCTTTCTTGTCCTTCCAACCGACATTCCTGGACTTTGCGTTGCGACCCTTGCCCTCCACCGGTCTGACCTCGTCCTTGACGATCTCGCTATCGACTTCATCTGAGGGAGGCGACCTCGGACGAACGGGAGGTTGAGAGATAGGAACGGGGGCGGCCTGAGGCTGTTGCGCCTGGATTGGAGCAGGTGGTTGGTTAGCCCTTTCGTTCCTCGGTGGCCTTGTTTCAACTGGTTGTTGCTGCGGCGATGGTTGGACTGGTTGAGGTGGTGGGATGTAAGAGGGGTATTTCGCCGGAGCACCAAGATTCGCAGAATCGAACCACTCCCTTCGGATCAACACTTGGTCTACCCCACTTGCATGCACGGAGAACGCAACGAGAGCAAGCTCGCCTGAAGGAACCTTTGCGGCTACGCATGCTGCAAGAGCCTCCTCGCCGGTAGGGTCCAAGTCGGCGGTGAGGATGACGAAGTGGATCGTGGGTTTGGGACCGCCAAACTCAACAATCTGTTCAATGAACAAGTTCTTTGCCCCATCGTCGCCCATTAGAGAAGGTGCGAACCCGTCGGATCCAATCCGCAAGGCGATCATGCTGTCCCTCCTGTTATTCGCCACCCACAAAGTCTGGATCCTGTAGTCGTATGTGATGTGACCGAACATCTCTGGATCCTCCTGGCGACTGGAGTTAACGAACTTGACGGTGGAGAGCACGCTCTTGCCCTTGTACGATAAGAGCTGGAATACAGTGCCGTTTTTGCGACCGACCACGATACCACCGTCGACAAGATTCAAAGAGGAGGGCACGTCCTCGCCCTTGACCTTGTAGGACCAAAAGGGGGCAGACTCGGCGATGCTCCAGAGTGTCATGGTTGAGTCGTCGGAAATTGTGGCCAATCCGTAGTGGAGAACATCAAAGTCGAACGCGGCGATGGGGGATCCAGACGTGAAAACCTGGCTGATTCTATCAAGATCGGATGGGTGGACAGTTTCGTACATTCTTGAGGCCTCGAATACGTTTATGAGATAGATGTGAGTGTCGGACGCCAACGCAAGGGTGTCTGGATCCTTGGGGTGCCACTTGACTGAACGAAGGGCAGAAGGACCAGTCGAAGGTAACACTCGAAGTAAGATCCTTCCAGGGACATCGTCGGTTATGACCTCTGGCAACTCCCAGACCACAAAGCCACCGTCAGAGGTGACGCCGGCAAGCCTGTTGCCGAATACAGCCATGTCGATGACAGACGTAGAGGGCGCGAACGTTTGAGGGAGCTGAAGGAGAGTGCGATCGCCACTCGAACGAGAGATGACACGAATCCGACCCTTCGTCATGGCGTAAGCAACCCAGTGAGTAGCACCGATGGTCGTGCCAGGCAAGAAGTTTGAATCGACCTTGACGAGGGCGATAGCGGTCGACTTGACGGAATCGCGAGGGGCTTGGATCTCATCCAACGGTGATGCCACATCGAATACGATTGACTGGGTTTGAATGCTGTTGAATCGATCAGATGCCAGTCGGCGGGGAGAAGAGGGCGGACGAAACATACTAAGGGCTCTTTTGCTTACTCCTGCGGCCACTTTCTTGACCTTTCCAGTTACCACCGCGGGGGACAGGTGAACTTTCCTTCTCTCGCTGCCTCTCAGCAGCATGCTGGTCCAGTGGAGAGTCGTTGTTCCTGCGAGAGCCCTGACGAGGCGGAGCCTGTTGGAATGGCTGAGGCTTCGGTGGGGAAGAACGGGGCGAGGTGACAGTCTGTTTAGGAATAGGCAAGGGCCTTCCATACTGTTGGAATTGGTCGGGCTGATAGGTCTCCTCACCGGCGTAAGCAGGGTAAGGAGCAGCCTGTGGTTCTGGAGCGGTCTGGGTGTTCTGGGGGAAAGGGGCTTGACCTCGGGTGAGTTGGTCCATCATGTCCTCAACGGACTTCCTCTTGGGATCGTTCCAGGCTTGATCAGGACGAGGAGCAGGACTGATCTCCGGGACTGGCTTTTTCTTGACTTGGGACTGCGCAGGAGGGGGACCGGAATTACTAGCCAGGGCATCGAATGGGGTAGAGAATTCGAACAACGCTTTTCGAGCAGGAGATTCCGCGCGCTGTTGTAGCCTCTGGGAGCCAACAGACTGAGGACCAGGTTCAGGGACCTGCTCGACGGGCTTGTAGATTTGCGGCAGGTAATATTGTTCTACCTCAGGCCGTGGAGGTTGCTCTTGATGTTGGGGAGGCGGAACGAAAGGAGGAGAGGTAGAAACGGGTACGGGCTGAACCAGTGTCGTGGGAGGTTCAGAGAAGTTGGAGGAAACGGGAGCAGTGCTGAGGTTAGGGAAGTTAGGAACAGATTCAAAACTATCGGGGATGGTTCACAAGATGGACAAGCAAGAAGGTGCCACGGAAACCTACCCAGACATCAACTGATCCAGCAGAAGTTTGCCTTGGTCGGAGGAACTTGGGCTCTGAACGGCGTTTGCCCTCTGCATGTTGGCAGATCCGGGGGGAGTAGGGACCTGGATAGGTGCCTGCTGGACGGGTTGAGGAGGCTGAGGCGGCTGTGGTTGCATGACGGGCATCAAAGGGGGAGCAGCGTTCATCGGGGTGCTGTTGGCGGTACCGGATACGGTACTCAAAAGGGACAGCAAGACATTCGTGGTGTTAGTGGATGGTGGGGATCCGGCGGAAGAAGGGTTAGAACCGCCGCCTGGGACGGTGTGGAGAGAACCAGGGGTAGCAGGAGCAGAGTTTGACTCGGTCGGATGAACAAGCGTGTTCATAAATGGAGGCGGGGGGTAATTCTGGGGAGTGGCCGCGTTTGTCGTGATATTTGAGAACAAGGCGTCGATAGCGTTGTTATTAACGTTGGGCGACGAGTTCGCGAGGGCAGGATCAGATGGGGCGACGAGTGCGGGATCCTCTTGTTGATTTGGGAGAACATCAAAGGAGGCTCTTCTCGGGGGAGATGGCCCTCTGGAAAACACGCTCCGCATGGGATCCATGGCAGACGGGGATGGGAGGAGAGAAGAGAACTGGACGCGGACGGGACGAACACGATGGCTCGTTATATCGCCTGTCTCAGAAACACACCCTATCCTCGAGGCCCATCACCTGATCGCAAACAAGCACAAACACGGGCCACATTCCCCTGTCTCGTGGGTCAAATTCAAGCAACCTCTCTATCTACAACCACCATGACCATCGTACGTGCATTCCCTCCCCGCCGACAACTCTACCTCACCAGACATCCACAGACCCAAGCGACCCCTGTTGACCACAGCAACTGCGGAAACCCAAACTGCAGCTGCGGAGATCAGTGAGCTCGACACACCCCCTGTATCCAGACATCACCCTAACATCGATCATCCCAACCAGCTGCGAGTGTAAGCCAGGCGAATGCAAGTGTTGAGCACCCTCGCCTGCTCTTATCCAGCACCCGTGCGGTCTTCCTGTACATTACAACCCTTGTAAACGATAATGTGCGAAAAGAATAACAGTCGATATCATTGATTTGATGCGGTGGCCGATGCTGTGTCACAAGAAATAAGCAAACATAGGTTTTTTCCCAAAGGCCCGGTGGTAGGAGCCACGACGAACGCTACACTCACCAAGATCTCGGTATCGCTGCCTCCGCAAAGGGTCCAGCACCTCCAAACGTTGCAACAGATCGAGACTCTTGGCTCTCAATCCTTCACACTCCTCTTCACCAAGCGCGCCGTAGTGGTGCCGGGCGAGTAAAGTCTGGTAGTGAACCAGCGATTCCATACACCCTTCGCCCCGATTATTATGATGTCATATCCGGATAATATTCACTCACACTTGCTGCCTGGCTCTTCCTCGAGCAATTCCTTGATGGCCTGGATCTCCCGCTTGAGCAATTCGGCGTCTTCGCCTAAAAGTTACACCCAGTGCCTCGAGGTCAGCTGTGCATCACTCGCTTATGGGGGAATCAAGCCTGCCTGAACCCACGAGCCAACGGTGGTACACCCATACGCTCTGATCGTCAGGGTCTGTGTACATCGCGTTCCTCACTAATTCAAATTCTGGACCACAGCACCCGGGTAAGCTATCCGCAACCTCTGGAGGTTAGAGGAGGATAGCGTGACGCACCATCTTCCCGGGACTTCTTGTGGTCTAGAGCGCCCCTTTCCCACAAGAGAGGGTAGATTTTTGACCGTTGATGCCACGCGCTGAAATTGGAAAAGTTGGCCTCTATCTTCTTCTTTGTGTATGAAAATTCCTCAATGTCGGGTTTCTTAACCGGCATGCTAGCCAGGACATATCTGCGGTACCCCCATGCGTGAACTGGGGCCCAAGGTCAGCGCGTGAACTTTGCCAAGCCGATTCCGTTCACTCACAATTACGTGCATCGATATCTAACATCTTCTCCACAAGGGACAACTCCTGCTTCCAGTTCTTTATCCTCCATCCACGGGGGTCGCCTCCTTCTCCTCCGGGACCGTCGGGAGTTTGCTCCAAGCACCACCGCCGATGGTTCCAGATCCAGTATACCTTGGGATGCGCCTTGAGGGCAATCGTGGTCATCACTAGGTCTTTTTCTAGGATATCGTTGATCTGCTCCGGCGTGCTGTTGGGGAACACGGCATTGAGGTAGATGTTGCGTCGGTAATTCCAAACTGTATAGAATTCCGGGTTTATCTGCAGCATCTCGGTAGTGAGATCTAAGGATTCCGTGCTCCAATCCTTCCTCCGTTTCTGCCAGAGGTATCAGACGCGGATCATAGATGACTCGAGGAGTGAAACGAACTCGAGACAAGATTTCATCCGAAAGTGCAAGATATTCTTTGAGTTTAGCACGATCTCGCTGTCTCTTCGCCTCGAGAGCAGCCTGAGACTGCTTCACTCGACTTACACCGTGCTAAACTCTCGTAAGCCTGACCTATAGGATGTCATGCTGCGCGTCGCTCACCATGAGAAGAGACGGAAACTGGGTAAGCGTGACTGATCTCCTTCCGTTCCGCCAGCCGGCAACGCGTGTGTGATCGACCGCCTTCGAAAGGACACGACCGAGACGAGAGGATGGTCTCCGCCTCTCCCATCGACACCCTCCGCGCCGACTTTCCCCTGACGTTCCCCATCCCGACACCTCTCAACAGCTTAGATGTTGTGACCGTGCGAGACGCACAGCGCGAGGAAGACCTCCTGCGAAACCCACTCTCCTTCCGGAGTTGGTGGGTTGCGATCCAGGCCACAAACGACTCCTTCAATGCTCGTATAAAAACCTCCAATGAGGAGCCCGGGCCATCCGTTCTTGGCCCTCTTGCCCATCCCCTCGCCCGCGCTGCACTGAAGAGGCTAACTTACCTCTACGAAAGTGCTCTCGTTCACTTTCCTGGCTCTTTTAAGCTGTGGAAAGCATATCTACAGACGAGGATGAATTACTTGTTGGGTCCACGACTCGTGAAGAGGCGTGCTGGGGGAAAGAAGAAGTTCCCAGATATGAAGGACGCGTTGGAGGAAGAGAAGGAGGACCTGGAGGAATGGACGGGTGGGCTGGATCCAATCGTTGGCTGGGAGGAGTGGAAGGCCCTTGTCGCGACCTTCGAGAGGGCTCTTATGTGGCTGCCAAAAGTACGTCCTAGTGAGATGTCTCGAGAACTTTCACTGGTGTTTATGCGTTTTCTTTAGCTGCCGAGGTTATGGCTAATGTACCTTTCAATATTCAATCATCCCCAATGTCCAACAATCCTCACACACAGCCATGCACGGCGTACGTACGATCGAGCCCTGCGCACTCTTCCACCATCTCTGCATGGCCGCATCTGGATCCGGTATCTCCTCTGGGCTGAATCTAAAGGCGGCGCGACAATGGTCGCTGTCTATCGGCGCTATCTCGCATTTGACCCTAGCGTCACAGAGCACTACAGTACTCTTCTCCTCACTCCTGAAGAACCGGAACGCCGTCGTCCTCTTGAAGCTGCAAAACTCTACCTTGGCCTTGCGAGAAAGGCTGCCAGAGGCGAGTACGTGAGTCCCGAAGGAAAAAGTCCGTACCAGCTTCTCGGAGACTGGCTGGACGTCGTGGAAAAACATGCAGAAGAGGTCGGTCTGGACATTGAGGAGACGGAGGCTTCGAACGCAGTTCTAAAGGACAAACCCGATCCGCCGAATGGGAACGCCTTCCCCAATGGACCCGCATCGCCACCATACGACGAAGACGAGGACCCTTCGAGCTCGCGAAAGCTCAATATCGAGCACATCGTTCGTAAAGACGGGCTAAATGTATACAAGGACCAAGCGGGGCGGCTGTGGACCGGGCTTGCCACGTACTGGATCAAGCGTGCCGAATTTGATCGCGCGAAGGCGACTTTCGAAACAGGAATGGTTGATGTGTTGACGATCCGAGACTTTACTCAGATATTCGACGCCTATGCGGAGTTCAGCGAGTCGATCATCAGTGCATACATGGAGTCGCTCGCAAACCCGGATGAAGAGGAAGATGAAGAGGAGACTACAGAAACGGAACAGGAGTTAGATGTGAAAATGAAAGAGTTCGAGGAATTGATGGACAGGCGGCCATTCCTGGTGAACGACGTACTACTGAGGCGGAATCCGAATGACGTCCAGGAGTGGGAGAAGAGGGTTGCGATGTGGGGAGACGATGATGAAAAGGTTTGTCTTGGTTCTATTCCCTCATATTTAGGCTTGACTGACCACCCGTAATTTCATAGGTGGCACAGACATATACCGACGCGTTATCCACCATCAACCCTCGAAAGGCCTCTGCGAATCTTCACCGGCTCTACATCAACTTTGCCAAATTCTACGAGGAAGGTGGCGTCAAAGGTGAAGCGGAAGGGGACCTAGAAAGTGCCCGAAAGGTGCTCGAGAAGGCGACCAAGGTTAACTTCAAGGCCGTTGAAGACCTTGCAGAAGTATGGTGTGAATGGGCAGAGATGGAGATTCGTCACGAGTAAGTGAATGGAAAGCGGGTTTTTTCCGATGTCTCTGATCACCTCCAAGGAATTACGACGAAGCGATTCGGGTAATGCAGCGTGCAATCGTTATCCCCAAAGACACCAAAACCAATTACCACGACCATGTAAGTACTCGAAACTCTCCACAATCCTCGCGTGCTTATCTCTTCTATCCTACAGTCTCTCTCTGTCCAAGCCCGCCTCTTCAAATCTCTCAAACTCTGGTCATTCTACATCGACCTCGAGGAATCCTTGGGAACGACTGACTCCGCCAAGGCCGCCTACGACAAGGTTCTTGAGCTCAAGATTGCCAACGCCCAGGTCATTGTCAACTACGCGCAATTCCTAGAAGAGAACAAGTACTTCGAGGAGAGTTTTAAGGTGTACGAGAGGGGCGTCGAGTTATTCACCTTCCCTGTGTCATTTGAGATTTGGAACATTTATTTGTCTAAATTCACTAAACGATATGTGAGTATCTGCATTTACCTTCAGTGGATACCTTACTCATCCCATTGTCTTCGTCGAAATCTTAGGGGGGTGTGAAGCTGGAGCGGACCCGAGATTTGTTCGAACAGGCTTTGGAAAAATGTCCTCCAAAGTCTTGCAAACCCATATTCCTCATGTATGCCAAGCTGGAGGAAGATTACGGTTTGGCCAAGCGTGCAATGGATGTATACGATCGGGGGACTCAATCGGTTGCGGACGAAGACAAATTCGAGGTTTGTCTCCTCAGCTAACCCCATCCTCTACCCTGCTGAACAAGCGACGGCCTGCGCAGATGTTCACTGTTTACGTTGCCAAAGCTGCCTCAAACTTTGGCCTACCCGCTACACGCCCCATTTACCAACGCGCAATCGAGGTGCTACCGGACAAGCAAACAGCCGAGATGTGCCTGCGCTTCGCCACGATGGAACGTAAGCTGGGTGAGATCGACCGAGCGCGGGCGATCTATGGGCACGCTTCCCAGTTCTGCGACCCGCGAGTCAACGCCAACTTCTGGGCCGAGTGGAACGCTTTCGAGATCGAGACTGGGTCAGAAGATACGTTCAGGGAGATGTTGCGGATCAAGAGGAGTGTCCAGGCGCAGTTCAATACCGAAGCGTCCTACATTGCTGCCCAGATGGCGAGCAAGCAGGGAGAAGTGGATCAGGCAGAAGCCGAGAACGAGATGGATATTGATCCTATGGCTGCTATGGAAAAGCAGGCCGGAGGAGGGAAGAAAGTACCAGCCTTCGTCGCGGCCACATCTAATCCGGTCGTGCAGAAACCGCCACCAGAACCGGAGGCCAACGCGGAGGAAATTCAGATTTCCGACGACGAGGATTAGATACTTACCTAAGAACAGCCCTCATGTTCATATCGATTTTCCAGTTTTTCTGGATGTTTTGTGTATCGATGTTATATCTACACCTGCCATCGTTCTACTTCCGCTTGACAGAGATCCTCCCACTCGGCGTCCCAGCTGGTCTCTTCCAGGTACGGTTGGGCGACCCACCTGTTAATCACTTGGCGAGAAGTTTCGAATGAGACAGAGTGAGGTCGGAGGGTCTCTACTATTTCTGAGTGCATGCGATAGGACCTGTGATAGGCACGAGTGATCTGGGGCATTGTCGTGACTGAGAGACAGAAAATCAGGAGGTACAACGAGAGGACACCGAGGCCTGCACCCATACCGAACTTATGAAGCGACCAAGTCGTCCACAAGGGCTCCTCTTCGACCCATTGCCAACCCTTGGTCCGGTGGGCCTCAAAGAGTACAAGTTCCATCTTATCGACCGCTGAATTTAACCTCTCCAAAAGGGTTTTCTTGTCCGTATATCAGACGAAAACGGGTCAAGAAACTGGCGTTTCAAACTCACAAGTTTCGCGAGGACGTTATCTAGATCACGAATTTGTTTGTCCATGATCTTGAGCTTTGGACCGGCAATCCGGTAGTTGGGGCTCTCCCCGGGTGGTAGAGCAGCCAGCGTGTTGCTGCGCTCGACCGGAATACGATTAGAAATCGTGGAGGGTGGCACGAGAAGACCGATTCAGAAACGCACTCTAGTTCTGTGCGCGCGTCCACCAGGGTTTTCGCGGCTTTCAGGCCGTCGTGGAGCACGATATCAGACCATAGCCTGCATATCGACCTAACTTCGAGCAGCAGGGCTCTGATTTTCCTGTGGAATGTCGACTCTAGCTCCCTCCCAGGAGAAGCTGGCGGTGTCGGGTTTGTACCACCTTTGTTGCCGGCGACGGTGCCCCTGTTATTGGAAGACTTTTTCTTCCCAGGTGAAGACTCTGGGGATAATGGGGTCGAAGGGCCTTTGAAGGAAGCCAGTCTGCCGCTCATTACGAGGATGGTCGCGCTCGATAAACGATCAAGAAGTCCCACATTCACCAAAAGAAGCCAGATTCTGGGAAATTCATGCTTGTCTATTAGTGCGCAGTATGAAAAAATTACCGTAACATATTAACATTCAACAACTGATGAGTAAACTATGCAATACTTCGAGATCTCATCGGTTCTTGGTTTAAATCCGTGTATTGCTTGCATTTTGCACCATCGACCTCGAGATCCGCCTATTCTCAAACTGGGGGTTTGACCCCATCTTCTTCAATGCCTCACCGTACTCGTACTCAAGACGTTGGGCTTCGATGTGCTTGATCGCCTCCTTCAAGACCTCAAAGTCATCTTTCCACTCTGGACCGTGGTTGAGGATCAACAAGCGCACAAAATTGGGAAGATCTACCTTGAGCGGACAGACGCCGCAGGTGAATCATGGGACGACGATTGTTTACCACCCACGGTGTATTAGTGATAAACTCCCTAAGAGCTTCGGGATCTGGGAAACCCATCTTTCCCAGTATCCCGCGGACACTAGGCCGAGGATAAGGCGATTTGTCAGGGTGCACAATTATGAGCGAGGACTCACTAGTTATTCTTCGTCATGGTACACCGTTGTTTCTCCATCTCTGAAAATTTGTTACACATCATGTCGTACTGGAGTAAGATCGTTAATTGAGGGGATAGCTAAGAAGTGGGGGGTTGGACCTCAAAGATACGCAAAACCTCTTTGCGTAGTTCCTCGATAAGTCCCTTCAGAGCGTCTGGCCCACAAGGCCTAGTTTCTGCTGCCCATCTTGATATTTCCACTAGGTCGTTCCGAAGGAATGCTACAAAGAAGCGGATGAGGAATCCCTTGTGACATTGTGGGAAAGAAACATACATGGGCTGTTGTCATAGGCGTACCGTCGAATGAAGTGGGGCACGATGTAGCAGACGAGATCCATTACCTCTCCCATATCTGATACATCTCTAGCATGGACAAATCTAAGCACCGGTAGTCAGCTTGTACCACGTGAAATCTATTTGGCGCTTACATCTCGTGTTTGTAAGCGCATGGACCACACACCCGAACGCCGACCTCCCATCGGAGGCGGTCCCGCGTCGCATCTTGGGCTCCACACATCTACCACTTAAGTATCAGCCGTGGGTCAGGTGAGGTGGGGCGGGCCGCACCTGGCAAGATGGGTGCAGGAGGAGCAAAACTAGATCCCGACCTTTCGGTCCCGTTAGATGAGGTAGGTCGATGTTGTGAAGGCGTCGCAGGGCATCTTCCCAGACGTTGGTGCACATAGGCCGCTTGAGCAATGCCTGCAGAGTTTTCGATGTCCAGTAAAGCGAGAAAAGGTCCCATAATTCGACTTTCTCCAATATCTGCCACAACGTTTAGTAAAAGGAAAGAACGGGTCCGGAACGGAGGCGTACCTCAAGCCAGACTTCCGTCGGGAAATCGTTTAGAAATGACTGGATCGACGGAGCTCTTGCGGAGGCAACCAACAAATTTGACACTTCTGTCAACTGGGGGGATGAATAGTCGACCTTAACCCGCTTTGTTCGCCTTCCCATGCTAAGGACCTGGGCGACAACTGCTTGAGGGCGGGGGTTGGGGGCAAGTAGTGAAGCGCCTCAAAGTCGATCACAATTACTTCCGGGGACGTCAGGTCACCTCGTGGCCATGACCCGTCCGCCGCCGAGTCCGTTGGTAGTTTACTTATTTACAAACGAGTGATCACACCTGGCGAAAAGGCCGAAGGAATATCAAGAACCGATAGCAACTTTTCAAAGCAAACACCGAACGATATTGAGGTCGACCAAATTATGTGACAGACTTAATGTACAGCTGGGAAAGCCTGTGGAGATGACAATCCCGGTGGTATGGTGTTGAATGCCAGGGTCCATGGAGGTTATTTCGAAGTTACTCGATCACACCCAAGTGATCCTCCTTAATGGTGCCAATGGCAAACTGGACGGCGCGGTCAGTGTCGCTGGGGAATAGTGGCGGGATTACTCACAATTTCCGTGGCGTCTACCCGAGTTCCTACTATCTTCAGCCGCACTTTTGTGTTCTTCTCGATGATCTGGAAATACTTGTATCAGGACGCTAAACACGGGTCTGTGTTCCTAACCCACCTGATCCTCGGATGCAAATGAGGGTGGGTTTGAGTTTGGATCAAATTTCATGTCGGGGTGGATGAGCTTGGGCGAAGGTTAAAACTACTGTCAAGTCTTGCCGCACCCACAGGCACGTACTTGGTGTGAGACGAAAACGGTGAGGGGTCCAACTTCTGCGAAAAAGCCCATCTAACAAGGGTTGATGTTTCTGGATTTTTGGGATAGGTCGATTAGCGTACCTTTGTCACGTTGTTCACCACGCCGTCCACGACTTCGCCCTTGAACGGTTTGAAAACGATAGCTCGGTACCGTGCGACAAACTCGGCCTGGCCACTCCCGGGCAAAACAATACCATTCCCAATATCCGACATGGAGACGACGGCAATGATGTATCCGAACTGGCCAGAACATGTGCCCTCGACATCAGAGTACAACTTCGACTCTAGGAACTGTAGCATCCGTGGTCCGAAATAGGATGGGTGGAGAAGAATCGTGTGTGTTAACTCTTTCTGTGGGGATGAATCCGCGTGTTAGGCGCATACCGACGCGTACTTGGAGGGTAGAGCCTCACGATGAAGAACATGTCCGCCAGTGACCGCAACTCAGGGTGGGGGATACTTTCCCACGACTGGTGCCTCCTTTCTGCCGGCGATCACGTGGATTGTAGCTGCCACGACCTTAGAGTTAAAGTTTACGAGCCGCATATATGCCCCACCGTGAGCCTGCAGGGGCATCACAGGCCCCTCGCCGTGCATAACGAGCCCTCGTACGCCGACGCCTGTCCCGGCAATGCTACCCGGTCTTAATGGGGGCTTATCAGCCCCATATAGCTACATGCGGATTTCGGCTTTTTCCCAATGCGTGCGATGCGACTCTATTCACGTCAGGCTTCTTCTTTCTCCCGGAAACCGTCGAGGCCGCCACCAAATAACATGACTATTTACGGATCCAATCCCCTCAGGCCTTAATAGCCTTAGGCCTCATTCTCCCGTTTCTACCACCCAGTCTTCCGGACTTGATTTCTGGTCATGTCTCGAACGCAAACCCCGGACAATGTGCCTACAGTCGGGTACGAGAACGAGGCCACATCACCGAGTGCGGACGACAAAACATCGGATGGCGTATCGGTCCAGGCTGTTCCAATTTCTGTTGTGGACAAAGAGTCGGAGCCGATAGTTACACGGAAGGAACTCTGGTCTTACTATTGTATGTTCCCCCGCGACTCCTCCAATTCGTGTGCAAGGGTTAAACGGGTCTCTAGTGTACTACAATGGCGATAACGGCGTGGGGCCTCTGGTAAGTTATCCTCTTATCTCGGCGCTCCCCACCATAGGCGGACTAACAACAATCCATCGTCCTTATCAATAGGGTTATTCGTTGCCAATTTTCCAATCCCTAGCCTTTGCCGCCGGGTACGACCCCATCGCAGGACCAGGATCAGACTGCTATGCCCCGGACTCTTCTGGGCAGTGCGTCGTGCCCTGGGCAGGCGGCACTAAGAACGTCAGCTCCGTAATTCTGGTTGCCTCCGGCACTAGTTTCGCGGTATGGTCGCCCATGTTAAGCGTTTCTCACAGCCTAGGAACTGAGCATCCCCTATGCAGGTCATGAGCCTGATTTTTACGACTATCGGTTCCGCCGCAGACTATGGGGGGTTTGGACGGTGGCTGCTTCTAATTCTAACCGTGATTTGTTGGGGCACACAGTATGCGAGTGTCAGCTTGACTGGTGAGGGATCGTTTGCTCGATGACTTGTTCTTACCATCCTCTGACGACCCGTAAGAACCCTCACGGTGGGGTACCGCCATGGGACTTTACATGATTGGTTTTATCACCTACGGCGCAACCCTCGTATTCTACGCAGCCGCGTTTCCCCGGCTGGCTCGTAACACCCCTCACTCCCGTGAACTTCGGGATAAGTACGAAGCGGGGGTGATACCCGCTGAGGAGTATGAGGTCGAGGAGAGTCTAGAGAAGAACCTTATCAGTAACATCAGCACCGTACGTTCCTGACTCGGATCTATTTCCCTCCAACCTGGTTTATTTTTTGAAGGCACACAGCTATATTGGATCCATTGTCACGCTCTGCCTGAGCCTGACTCTGTTACTGCCTTTGGATGGGCATCCCAACGTAAACGGTTACGTTTTGGTATTGTGAGAGAGAACCGTTGGGAAGATTTTCCCTTGCCGCTGACCTCGTCTTTGCGTAGAGTCAACTCATACTGGGTCTTAGTCGGGGTCTGGTGGTGTGAGCTTGACATCGCTGATTGATAATGGTGAAAGAAAAAAAGCTAACTTCCCGTTTAGTTATCTTCCAACAACCACGTCCTGGTCCGCCGATTCCAAAGGGCTCCTCGTATCTGACTATTGGTTGGAAGCAGGTAGGTCGTCCCGTCCAGATGGTACTCATGGGGCTGACTCAAAACATACCAGATTTGGGCAACCCTGAAGCAATATAAAAGTCTGCCGTACACTTTCCTTTACCTCTTCGCCTTTTTTCTTCTCGCAGATGTAAGACCAACGGGTTCAGCCCGCCGCTTGTGGTATTAATCCCCCCTCCGTCCATTTCCAGGGTCTCAATACCACTGTAATACTGGTGTTCATCTGCCAGAACGACCACTTTCAATCCTCGTTGCTCCAGACTACCTATCTTTTCCTCTCGCAAGGGATTGCGGGCACCCTCAGGTAAGTTCGTTCGTTGAGCCTCGATCACGAGGGGTAACGAGGTTGAACAGCACGCTCGGCTTCTGGTACATCCAAAAATACTGGAAAATCCCCACGAAGAACATGGTAAGCTACACCTACGGCTACACGGATCCTCCGTTCTCACGGATAGTTCCAGTTTGTGGTCACGAATGTCGTTACCATCTTGATCCCCCTGTGGGGAATGATTGGCATATGGACCGACAAGTTTGGTTTCCACAATACTTGGGAGTTCTGGTACGTTGGTCAGTATTGCGTGTATGAGATACACCCTCCGACGCGTGGGGTTGTATAGGGCATGGAATGTTGTATTTGGACTGTTCCAAGCCCCCTACTACGCCTTCTCCCAGACGATGATGGCTGAACTGACTCCCCCTGGTTTCGAAAACATGGCAAGTGTGTGCCATTGGTGCCGATGAGGTGGTCCTAACCAGCGCTTGTAGTTCTTCGGTTTGTTCGGCCTATCGAACAGGGCTTCCAGCATGATAGGCCCGAGCGTCGTTCAGGCCATCATCGATCGCACTGGAAACAATTGGACAGGGTACCCCTTCGTCTTCTCCATTTGTGTCGCTGCAAGTCTTGTCATCTGGTTCGGTGTGGATATTACCAAAGGGAGGAGGGATGCTGTCGCGTGGGCTGACAGTCAAAAGAGGAAAGGCTCAGGGGCTGCCGTGCCCGATGAAGGTCCACGGTATGCAACTTGAGGAACCAGAAGTAGCTGACCTCGTTCGATTGATCTTGTTCTGGGCTCTTTGCACCGACGCCGGCAGCTTCAATGATACTCAGCGTAGTGACGCTGCAAAACCCCCCGAAGTTGTCGGACAGTATGGTGTGGAAATGATGATGGAAATCTCACAACGGGTTTGTTCTGTGCAGTCGGTGTGGGAAGTCAGCTGCTCTGCGTGACCCTTGCGAGCTCAGGCAACCACTCCAGCCCAGATTTCGAACGATCGCGGATTCTACAGATATAACGATGAAAAGCACCTCCAGCATGTAAGTATATCTGCTCTCGCATTTCTCTTCGCCTTAAACGGATGGGAGAGAAGTTGTTCGTCCAACACAGATCATCGACCGGTTCAGGTCCCCCCGCAGAGCCTGCATCTCATACCTTTCTCTCGCAGCTACCCCAGCGTGCGAGCCGACTCGCGGGAATCAGATAGGCAACGCGTGTTACCAAATAATCAGTAACACCGGCGAGGGACGCGGCACACAACCGAACCTCATGCGTTCAGGACACTTTCCTTTTCTTCGACTAGCTGGCCACTCGCGAACTTGCCGGGCAATGCTTTATCCCAGATTGCCAGACGGTGTCCAATCTGAACTTTCTGTGCAACGTTTGTTATGATCTGAATTTGCTGGGCAATGCTTACTGGCATTTTGCCCGGGGTAAACACACTCGTGCTGTCCGAAAACCGTCGTTCCAATTTTGCCGGGTAATGCTGGCTCGCATATGGGGACAGGGGCTCGAGAGGTTGATATCACACACCACGCGTTCATCTATATCTATATACATAAGGGACGGATGAGCATTTCTGATTGGTCGATGCGCCCTCTCATCGTATCCGAGGCGTCGCGCTCCCCCATTGGCCGGGGCACGAGAGGGGCGAACCGAATGTGGTGGTGCATCACCGAAACCTGAGAGTCAAAAAAAAATCTCACCAACTAGGATCGAACTAGTGACCTCGAGATAAATTATCCAATTATAGTCTCACGCTCTACCAACTGAGCTATGGTGAGGATACCTTTCTCGGCTCAGATAGGTACATAACTTATCAGTGATCCTGATAAGTTATGTACCTAAGGTTAAGTTATGCACCTATCTGAGCCGAGAAAGGTATCCTCACCATAGCTCAGTTGGTAGAGCGTGAGACTATAATTGGATAATTTATCTCGAGGTCACTAGTTCGATCCTAGTTGGTGAGATTTTTTTGTCTCGGTACTCATACAAGCGTCAGCTGTAAATGGGTTACATCATTGGGGGCGCCATCATTCCTGCACGTTCGACATGATTACCTCGTAGATTTCATGTCGCAAGGAGGATCCGGATGAAGATCGAGTGGTGGGACATCCGTTGAGTCATGCCCCCGATGATCTCATTGTCCGCGGCCCAGGTCAACACCACGGCTGATCTCGTCTCAATAATGCGGCCCATGCATGACGCGGAAACGGTTTCTCTCATGATCTAAGTCACTGGATTAGGGGACCTCAACCGTCAACGGCAACGGGGGAGGGTGGGCGTCGATATCGTCGTCACTCAGGGGAGAGAGCTTCCGCCGGTCTCCTCGAGGGCGCGGACCAATCATGAGTAAGATCGATGCTCACGCTCATCTGTCTCTTTTGTGTGTAGATTTAGGGGACGTCGAGAATGACCTATAAATACAAAGCTAGCCAGCGGGACGTCGCCCTCCTAAATCCTCCATATCATGAACTTTCCCCCTCCGACTCCTGGTGAGCGACGTATGCTCGACGCACTGGCTCGGCTGGTCTTGTCCGAGGATCCCCCAGCCGACGATGACGCCTACGCGGTGAGTACCTGCTTGCACGCGCCGTTTTCTAGCCGTGTGTCCTGAACGCAGTAGATGGCAGTGGAGTATGTGCATTTAGTCAACGAGTCTTCAACTTCGAGATATCCTCAGCCTCTTTGGAGCGCGGAGTTTACTCCGATAGAGGGACAGCGCCGACAATCCCTTGGCCCTCCTTCCTCGCGAGAGTCCACTGGCAACCCAAATCACGGTGATCACTTCAGTAGCACATACAATGCCGACCGGAGCTACCGGCGACAGTCCCTACAGCTCGCTTCCAGCCGTCGCGCCTCGTTAGTAGCTGAAGTTGAACAACGCACGAGACGTAGTTCCCTCCCCAATCCAACTTTCAAAGTCCCCAAACCCCAACAGGGACGAGTCGTTGGCAACGGTGTCTATAAGCTCGAGACGCTCCCGTGGCACGAAAGCTCCCTTAGACAGGCGATAGCAAGACGGGCCCACGAAAAGAAAGAACAGTTGGCTTCTCCTCTCCCCTTGATCAACTTCCGCCCGGAAGCTGAAGCGCGTCTTCGTGTTGTCTTGGGAGAGGATGGTTACGCAGAGTGGAGGCAGAGACATAGGTCATCCTATCTTCTTAATGAGGGCTAACGTGGCTCCTGGTACCAACCTGGGCATGTGACACTAGCTACATACTCCGCTGGCTCTGGCCATTGCTTCTTCGTGAGGTTTGTGGTGCAATCAATACAGTTGATTCGACTCTCGTCCAAATGGATTGGGATTTGTTGGACGTCAGTGGTCCCCGCCGAGTTCCGTCTTGTTCTACATTCGTTTCGCCACTTGACCCGCAAATTTTGCCTGAGCTTGCTCGCCTTGAGTGACAGCAACGTCAGCAGTGCCATGCCGAATTCAAGACCAGCTCCACGATTAGAACTGGATTGAGCCTGATCGACGTTACAATGTTCAACAATCAAGTCCGGAGGAGAGTCTGATACTTCTAACAGCTCTACCATCAGATAGGATCCCCCCACCCTCAGATGTGGGCACCTGGTAGTAGGGCTACCTCGCCACGGTGATTCAGAACGCCAACCCTGCTCGATTGTTCTCCAACCTCCAGAAAAGTTCGAGAACTAGACCCACATTTTGACCTGGATACGGTAACTACCCCCGTCGCTACTTCTTATCAAATAGTAGAACCACCTGTATCAAGGGGGGTCAGAACTTTTAGAGCCTGGACTAAATTTAATGGAATGATCTTTGACGTCAATCCGATCATACATGTGACTCTTGAATTCCAGCCACCACCATGTCCAACAAACCCGATAAATCGAGTTTCTTGCGGGCAGAATCTGAGCTCATCCTCGATCTGGTGAGGAGAAGCACTCACCGAGTGGTGGACTAATAACCGAGTTCAGATCCCCGAAGGCGAGGCAAGAGAAAGAGAAAAAGATCGCTGATCTGGGATCACCAATCAAGCTGAAAGGACAGGCTTTGGATATGGCCGTTCGGGGCAACTCCCTATGGGTCGCCGAGAACACTGGGTCTGTCCTCGTTATTGATTTGACGGTAGGGTCGTGGTCCATCCTCGCCTCATGTGATGGAAGCTGAAAGCCCCCAGCTCAGACAAACGAGACAATCTCAACATACAAGTGTCATCAGGCACCGCTCACCACCTTCGCCTTCGTGGATAGAATCCCGGGATCAGGGGACGGGAAGATCATGATTACTGGTTCGTGGGAAAAAGTATCACCCTAACGAATTCGTTTTCCCAATTTCACCCCACTGACTCCATCCCAGACGATTAAAGTTTGGGATACCGAGGTATTCTGAAATAACTACTCTCCATCGGAAGTTACATCTAATTCATGTCCACAGACGAAAAAGCTACTATCTACAACCCAAGCGCACTCTGATTTCGTGAAAGCCTTGTTGGTCCTCTCAAAATGCAACCTCCTCGTCTCTGCGAGCTCGGACAAGGTCTTGAGACTATGGTGAATGTCTCTGCGTGGTGACGTGTCCGCATTCTGATTTTCCATCACTCAGGGATCTCTCAAGCGTAACGGGGAAGGACCCACTTGTCTCAGTGGGAAGCATCTCAGCTCACACCCGTCCTGTTGAGGCTCTCGACGGGGAAACCTTATCCAGTGATTCGGCGATCTTATACACGGCGGACACTATGGGTGTTCTGAAAGTCTGGCTTCTTGAGCGTGGTGTGACGGTGCAGACAGCCGGCGGGTTACCTCCCCGTTGGCGGGCTACGTTACGAGAAGACCTCACCCATCACAGAACTCGAATCAACCAACTGGTCCTTCACAACGGCTACATCTGGACAGGTACATGTCATCCATCGAATGCGCGTAGTCCTTGTGCCGCTGACTATTTCTGTAGCCTCTGCAGACGATACGGTGAAGATCCATCCTTACTCATACGAGGGGCAAAGCCAGGAAAAGAAACGGCCTATCAAGCCGATTCAACACCCAGTCGGAGTGAAAGCACTACTGCCATTGTATATCCCCTCGTTGGACGAAACCCATTTGTTCACAGCTTCTGGGGACATCATAAGGTCATGGGATACCTCCGATCTAGATGACAGGGTCGAACAGAGGAACGAGATCGATGGCCATTGGCACGACGTGACGCTTCTCAAGGCATGGTCTGCTTCTCCTGATCCTTATGTCTTGAGCGCAAGTCTGGACGGCACGATCAGGCGTTGGAAAGTAAAAGGTGCGGAGTGGATTCGCCCAGTGTAGGACATGCTGACGAACAATCCCCAGATCTATTGACCCCAAAGCCTCCGGGAGAGAAGACCGATTTACAAGGAAGTACTCCCTCCGTCGCGCCCCGGAGAGCTCCAGGAGAGCTGACAGAAGAGGAAGAAAGAGAATTGGATGAGCTTCTGAACGATGATGATTAATGAGTAGACCCCGAAGGCAACAGTTGTGACGACGTACGGCTTCAACGTGGTTGTAATAGATACGAGTTCCGACATGGTACGCCGCTCAGAGTTTGGCTTTGGAGATAACGAACGAGTTTGCAGCGGAAAGCTGTTTCGCCGCCGTGTTCACGAGTTCATCCACGCTGTTCTCTCAGGTTTGAACCGACAGTAAATGATGGGAGGTATGGCGACTCACATCTCTTGGGCAGTCTTGATATCGCTGATGGACGCGGCAACCCTCCCCATCAGCCCTATCAGCGAAGTGAGTTCTATAGCCCGGCCCGCCAAATGGTATCAGGAACACACATCCACGAGCCTCGACGCTCCTTTCTGGGTGTTGAGACAAGTCCACATCGACGGGTATCTTACCCTCAGCAAGGTAAGTATCGATCTCCTGCGTTCTGTTTTCCCTGGAGCGGGGGGTTAGGCATGCGAACGGTTGTCCTGAATTTGACATGGTGCTCACCATCCACGAACGTATGGAGTCCTGCGCACGTTCATGGGCCTGCCAGAATAAATGGTTGTACGTGCCACGTCATCGAAATTTGCAGAAACGACAAGGTCTTTGTGCATTTTCGGAGCGCCAGACTCAACGCTGGCGACGAAACGAGTTCCGACCCAGACTCCCACGGCGCCGTAACTTCAGAGAAGGAATAAGTGTGGGTATTGATCAACAAAAAAGAGGAGGCATGGCATACGAGAGCGCTGCAGCAAGACCTCTGCCATCTGAAATGCCTCCTGCAGCCTAACTTAAGCGACTTCCTTCTTAGGAGTAGAAAAATGATGGATACCGGCTGCGACGACCATCACTGGTTCGCCTGTGAGTGGGCTCTTGAGACCCTTTGCGGCATCGACGCAAGCTGGGATCAGGATTGAGAACGGGATAATTCCTGTGTGTCCTCCGCCCTCTCCTCCTGGTATACCGATCGTCAGGAAGGATTCACGACTGCTACAAACCGAGGCAAACCTTGTGCGCATATAACGTCGACCCCTGGGAAGACTGTCATCAGCTCATTCGAAGAGGAATTCGATCCAAGGAGGCGCACCGAGATCGAGTGCCTTGGTAACATGCTGTATCGGGGTGAGTTACTGGATTCCAAGAGACATAGATCGTTTGAATACCTTTGGATGCCCTACCATGCTGCATGCAAAGAGTTAGTCGTCTTGAAATAATTCAGAAGTTTGCATATCCATACTTCATCACGATGATCCCAGCCTGATGCAGCCTTTCGATCACCTCCTTCGGAGGGACACCAATCGCGCTAACAAATAACTTTGCTTTGCTAGCAATAATAATATCCACGAGCTTGCCGAGTTGGCCGTTGGTATAGTCGTACTAAAAGTCCAAGAGTTCAGGGCAATGAGAGATGCTGGAACAATGGGAGCGTACGTTCGTCTTCCTTGCGTTTCCTCCGACCTGTGGTAGGGCAAGGTCGACACCGAAAGGTGCGTCCTTGTCCTCGAGCTGTGATTTCAGCTCGTCGATCGTTCCTTGGAGCATCTTCGGGCTCATGCGAATACCCCCAATGACGCCAATGCCACCCTTGCACCCAATTCAGCTGGCGGGTGCACCAAAAGCAGACAGAAAACATACAGCATTCGTAACAGCGGCAACGAGTTTGGGTCCGGCCGCAACCTACAGCATCAATTCCGTCAGAACATTTTCCACTCAAAGTTCATTTATGGTCATACTGACATTCATCCCCGCAAGCATAACCGGATGGTTAATCCCAAATAACTTGGTAAGCGGGGTCGAGAGAGCGGGCTTTGAGGGTGGCATAGTGGTGGTATGATGTAGAATTTGCGGGTGGTCGGGATGGGGCGACCCGGGCTTCCCGATCACAATCAGGCGCCACGCTCTTGTTTGGTCACGAGCCCAATCAAATGAAGCATGCGCAGCTGGTAGATACCCGACGAAGAGATGTTGGGGAGGTCATGTAGAATCGGGACGGTCGAATCCAGACACCGAGGACAGATCAAGTGCGCAACCAATCGCTTGCTTCCCGTTTAGACTGGAAGACGTACGGAGTAAGCACTCGTGGGAAACCATCGCGATCCGTTCCGTTCTTCCGCATCCATGTCGTGCCCCGTCGACCATTCCGCTCGCTCCAACCCACCTCTTTCAAACACAGGTGGTTGCCCAGTGGACCACAAAAGTTTCTCCCAGCACTCGCCATCCTCGTCACCACCGGACGAGTGCCCCGTTGACCATCAATCCTCCTCACCCTGGTCGCGCTTCCTTTCTGACCCAAGCAAGGGTGGAAATCATCCGCACCCACACGCACCCGGAAACCTCTCCACGGAACGAGAAACTTCATCGATTCCGCGGTTGGAAGGGGACAAATGGGTGTACCCCTCCGAATCCCAGTTCTTCGCCGCTATGGCCAGAAAGAACCATGACCCCCAGGCAAAAGATATGAAAGTCATCGTCCCCATACATAACGCCGTGAACGAGCGCACGTGGTACGAGATCCTGAAGTGGGAGGAGGGAAGAGGGTCGGACGTTTGTGGTGGGTTGAAGCTTGTCAGCTTCAAGGGAAAATCCCAGGAGCTCAGTCCACGAGCAAGATTTAAATCACTGTTAGGGTCGGTCACCGTTCTCCCATCCTCGTTACCTCACGCAGCATCTCACCGGCATCCCTAGGTACGCGCCCCCGTTTGATCGACACGACTGGGTAGTTGACCGGTGTGGCCACCGTGTGCGCTACATCATCGACTTCTATACCGGCAAAAGTCTCGGTCCAACCAGCCCCTCCTTCTATCTCGATGTCCGACCAGCTCTCGATAACTGGGAGGGCGTAAAACTGCGCTTCGAGAGGTTCTGCGGGAGGTGGTTCGGCATCACTCCTCAATTATCCTCCTCGTCACCCGGCCCACATCCCCCTTCACAGCCTCCCGTAGGCTCATAGACGCTTTCTCCGCATACTTTAAATAGGATGAGTACAAACACCTTGTACATTACTACGCGATTAATGGATAATACCCTCCTCTGCTTCTACCGGTGTCCTCGAACTCTGGCTTTTTTGGTCGGTCGTTGAGGTTCGGGTTCCGATTCCGCTTCGCTCTCGAGGACCTCATCCTCTTCATCCCCTTCTTCTTCACCCTCGCTAATTTCCTCTTCGTCGTCCCAATCACTGTCTGCACCAGCCTCTTCCTTGTCTTCGTCCTCTTCATCCCCATCCGCCTGTTTATCCTTCCCCTTCTTCTGGGCAGCAAGAGCTTCCTTCTTCTCGACGTTCCGTTCTTGCTCCTCCCTTCTCTGTTTCTTGAGCCGCTCCCTCTCAACGGCGGCGGTTTTAAGAGTGCTGATCTCCTTCTTCGTCTTCTTGACTGGTGATTGTCCGGGTGTCAGCGTGCACACAAACAACCTAAGCAAACACAAACCGATATCATGGTAAATCACGCCTCCCTCTTTGCCAGGAAGACCTTCCGTGATCTTGATCAACCTCAACTCCATCCTCGGTCCAATCTCGTCGAGCTTGACAGCCTTCTTCTGACCTTTTTTGTTGTTCCGCCCGACATAATCGCTTGCAAGGCTCACAGCACCCCCTTCATCCTCAGCCGCAGAACTCGCGTCAGAAGTAGCGGATTCGTATCCTCCTCCAGGATCAGGTTCACCCTTCTTCCTAAGCAAGAAATCTGCAACATCCTTCTCGTTCCCCAAATCCAAGAACCCCGGGGACGATTTTTTCGATGACGAGGTGACACCTTGAAGGACTTTTCGTACGCCTCTGGACACGCCGTAGGGTTTAACCGAGATCAGGTAGTGACGAAAGTCGATCGTGCCTTTTTCGGGGTTGTATGAGATCAAGACGATTCGACGGGCGGAGGAGAGGGAGATTGTTCCGGGGGAGAGGGGAGGGAAGAGGCTTTGGAAGGTTTTCATCACGAGGGAGAGGTGTGGAGGGCTGTTTGGGCCTGGGGGAGGGAACGCTGCGAGCACGAGCTTTTGGCAATTGTTAGAAACTTCTTGCAGGCATCCCGCACAGCATATACTCACCAGTGGAGGGGATAGGTACTCCAACCCGATGCTCTTCGCCCGCCTCACACTGCTAAGCACATCTTTAACAAGACTGTACCTCTCAATCCTGAAGCTCAACGTCGGGCCACCAGGTAGCCTAACAATCCTCAACGACGGTGCAACGTCCGTCAAAGTGAACGCGAGCAGGTGTGTAACATGAAGAGTAGGAGCGAGGACGACGTAATCCTTCAGTTTGTTCCGTGTACGTTCCTTCACTTGCAATCAACCATCAGCACCGAGGCAGGCAGAAAAATCGGAGAAGGTCATCGCAGCGAACGGAAAAATCGGGAAAGAGGACTGACCCGCAACCTGCTAGCTGTGTTCGGTTCCATGACCTTTCGCATGTCGTGCACGAGCTGGGCGAGGGAGCGTCCAACCTGGCCGTGCTTGATCACAAAGCTCTTTGGTGTATTATCCGATGTTCCAGGCACGGTCTTGACATGCGTGCGGGTTTTCCGTTTGCGAGCCATCTCAGGGAGCGCAGAGGATAAGGATAAGCCTTGGACCCACAAAGCTCAAGTTTTTTCGATCACTCCGCGCGTGACCAAGACGGGTTCATCAGGTTGAACGTTCACCAACAGGAGGTGTCTATGAGAGAGGAGCCTTGGAAGCTCGAAATGTGAAGATATATATTCACAGGGGGATACTTAGCATACCGAGTGGTAAGAAGAGGGGTAAAACAAAAAGGAGTAGACACAGTGGAGATAGACGACAGTAAGGGCTACAGGGAGCAGAGGTGATTGATAGGTGATACTCGAGGGAATGATATATAAAAAGGCGCGAGGGGGAAAAGGTCGGAGGGAAGGGGTCGGAAACGACAGTATGGAGCTGTAGCATAAACGGATGCGGTCAGGGAGAAAGAGGTGGTAGGGTCAGGGCAATAAAGTAATCGGTGGTAATAGCAAGCAGGAGATGAGAGAAAATGAGACAATAGGGATGGGATAGTCTTCATCACAACACAACGAAGATAGTACTCAATACTAAAGAGGTGAGACAATAGAACTACCCCAACAGGATTCTCTTGGGGTAACATTATCAGGCGGATAGCCCGCAGGATTAATTGTAGCGGGAGAACGAGCAAGAGGGAGTAAGAGGGAAGTGAGACGAGAGCGACGGCAAGACGGATTGAGTGATTATTGTCGAAAGACCGGGAGTCTCAGAATTCCACGAAGGAATAGTTGAGTGCGTCGATGACCGGCACAGCTTCGTTCCTCATCAACCCAGGAATATCCTCCGCAGGAGGGAGGGGGAGATGAGAGAAGTGCCGTGTGTCATCCACCGATGATACATGGGGAACGATGGGCGCCTGCATTAATCACAAATCAGAACAAGCCAGTCCACAGATGGAAGAACCTACTCGGATCTCTTTCCGTTCCAGAGCGTCCCAGTCAACGCCTCTGAACCAAGGGTGGTCCAGCACATCTTTTGAACCACCGAGGAGGTTACCTAACCGTTTGGTGCGGTCTGGGTGGAGGAAGGCCTTGATCAGCTCCTTCGATAGCCTGTCCAGCTCCTTAGGCCAATAGATCTTTCCCGTCAGGATCTTCTCATAGATTCCAGGCGCGGTCTCGTCGAAGAAAGGAGGGAACCCGACCATCATCTCATAAGCAAGGACACCGCATGCCCACCAGTCGGCAGGTTTCCCGTGGCCTTCATTTAGGATAATTTCGGGGGCGAGGTACTCGGGGGTCCCACACAGTGTCCAGGTACGATCTTCGACAATCTTGGCGAACCCGAAATCGGTGAGCCGTAAGTAGCCTCGAGAGTCCAGTAGTAGGTTTTCAGGCTTGAGGTCGCGATAAATAATGTTGAAGGAATGCAAGTATTTGAGGGCGAGCACGATTGTCGCGAGATAGAACCGGGTGACGTCCGGCGTGAACCTCTGAGCACGTCGGAGGTGCGTGAAGAGTTCTCCTCCGGGAACGTACGACAGCAGCATGTAGATGTTGAGGCTGTCCTGGAAGGTGGAATAGAGATCGACGATGAAAGGATGTCTCACGCGAGACATGATGTAACGTTCCGCATTGACGTGTTCGACTTGTCTGAGCCTGACGATCTCTGACTTGCGAAGGACCTTTAGGGCGAAACAATTGAGGGATCTCGTTTGGTGGGAGGGGCTACGGAGTCGAACGAGCAGCACACGCCCAAACGTGCCAGCACCTGAGTGGCGGTCAGGTAGTCAGGACCAAAATCGACACACGGCGGGAAAGGCAGCGCGACACGAGGCGGTGGACGTACCAAGGGTTCCCCTCACTTCAAAGTCTGTAAGACGCAAACTCCGGGGCAGGCACTCTCTCGATTCGTCCAGGGTCCGGATTGGCGGTTGGATCGGCAGCGGCTCTGCATCGATTTCCGAGTCCTGGAGGGAGAGATGGTCGACATCGGAGTCTGTGGAGTGGGGCACGGGGTGGTCGACCGCCATATCGTCCATTCGTGATTCCGAGTCGGTTGGGGACATGGGCGGGGTCATCGGCGCGATGGATCTCGAGTCTTTCCTGGCGATTGGATGGAAGACGTTGAGGCCATTGCTGGGGAGAGGGGGCGCGACGGTGGGTAAGGAGGCTGACCGAGGGGTAGGAAACATGGTGGTATAGGAGAGACAGGAGGTTGGAGGTCGTTCGTCCGGGCACGCCGGGGGGTGTGGGCGTTTGTTGGAATTTACGAACCGCTTATTGTCTGGAGCACGGCCGGGACGAGGGATCTCCACCTTTGCCCTGCTGGAGGGGGGGTGGAAGGAGGGGAGAGAAATATTTTATGAGAGAGCCTGGTTGCCGTCGAGGGAACTTATAAGAGAGGAGGGAAATCAGTCGCATCTCCATCTCCATCACGGTACCGCATCTCCCTCCGGAATTATTACCCGACAATTTACAAATACAAATATCCCAGCTCGCTCTTTCAAATAGGCTCATTTCAGCATGCTCTCCCTCTGGCAACCATACACTGCCAATGCCTCCGGGTCATAAAAACATCCTGGCCACGTGTCTCGCGGCGGTCGCCATGCCCCCTGCGTCCACCCCAGCAGGCGTGGATATCCCACGGCGCGAATTGGCCGCCTTCCGTGACATCCACGACACCAGTCCATCCGCCAAAAATATGAAATACGGATTCGCGAATATCTGTCGGCAAACCATCTGTCTGTCACCCGTGATGAGTTTCGTACGTCTTGCCACTGGGAACACTCTGTAAACGCCGTCAGGGAGTACGTCCTCTGACGATACCCATGACCACACGGATACATCGATCGATATCGTTTGAGATGAATGATCTCGGATAACAATATTCGAAGGCATTAGGTTCGGGTATAGATGATCTTTGGGTCTATCGGACTCTGTTGTGTTTCAGAACTTGAGTGGAATGGCGAATACAAAGCGGGGTGGGGGAAGTAAGTGCATCGCCGCGGGTATACCATATGCCAGGCCCAGTGGGTCCACCGGTGGAGCCACATATTGATGAGGAACTCGTAGCATAAAGTCAGTTCTACTCTAATACGGCCGTTTAAAAGGTTTAAACCCTTTCCAAACACTGAAGCACATCCTCAACGCTCGGACGGTCGCTCGGTCGAGACCTCCAACACAACTTCATTACCTTCCAAAGATTCTCTGTGAACCCCACTCCTCGAATAGGGCGTTCGCCCGCCAGGACCTTCGTGAAAACCGCCAAATCCCCGTATTCGTGGAACGGCAGGTTCCCGCTGATGGTCTCGTATACCACCATTCCAAGAGCATAACAATCGGAGGATTTCGTTGGGCGACCGTTCTTTAACCCGAACCGTTCCGGGTCGATGAGCTCCGGGCCCATCCATCGGGCCGTGCCACTCTGAGAACCTGAACTTGAGGAAAACGTGTTTGTAGGATCCGAGATGATCGTGAGCAGACCGAAGTCTGCCAGACGGGGATTGCCAGTTTGGTCGATCAATACGTTCGCCTTTTTTAACGGACACTGGAGTCAGCGGGGACGTATGACTTCAACTATCGAAGACGTACACCCTTGAGATCCCCGTGGATCATTCCCTGGCTGTGAATATAGATCAGCCCTCTAGCAACCCCGACCAGCTAGATCGGTTTGCGATTGTCAATAACGCGAGGACAATAAGACTCCGAACGGAAAACATACAAGTCCAAGTCGATTTACCTCCGGACGCGCCCTCACAAACTCGTTGATGTTTCCGTTTATCATCCAATCTGATATCATTGCGAACCGAGTCTCAGACGTCGTTACTCCTCTCAGTGGCAGCACGTTCGGATGCCGAAGGAACTTCCATATCACAACCCTCCTGCAGAACTTCTATACATGACACTGTCAGTGGATTGGCACGTAGAAAGAGAGTACAACCAGCAACCCACGCCAACTGTCCTTTGAGAGTCCCTGCTTGAGTATGTCCTCAAAACCTTTACTGCAACGTCCTGACCACGATGTTTCCCCTTCCATACGTCTGCATGCCGACCCCTGTATAACGCATCGTAGGCTCGGTCATAGCGAACGGGGATCTTCAAGCCTTTCGGAAGAAGTGCGTAGCGACCACACGCCTTGCACAATGTTTTGAGACACTTCTTTCGGATTGATGGAAGAAGATCAGGTCGATCCAGTGCCTAGTAGACAGAGCATGTCGATGTCAATTTCAATTGGCGAAGTGAACGTGGAACGTGCCTCGTCCATCACGTCAATAAGGATCTGTATGTCACCCCCAATGAGGGAACGGATCGTGTCGCGCTCATCTTTGTTCGAGAGTATCTCCTCGATCAGGAAAGGTAGTTCGTGCAGGGCGAACTCGCGTCTGATCAAACGTCCACAGGCTGGGGTGTCAAAGTCAAGAGGAGGGAGAGAGGGAGTAATCAGTACTCCGCACAAGAGCTGCAAAGGCGGGAGCACACGTACCACCCTCAGGTACGGAGGTCGTGGGGGTGTTGTGAGGGTCAACGGGGGCTGAGCGGGGGGCGTGTTCACCTACACTGAGATCTTTATCGAGAAGCGATTTCCGTGCTGTGAGAATATCGAGTTCCGTGGGTTCTGAATAGATGACACTGAGGTGGGTCGCCTCAACCCGCTCCCTCCTTTCTCCCTCTTGCCACACTCGTTCTGCCAGGGGGGTACCATGTTGACGTTCAACCTCCCACTCTACGGGGGGGTATTCAAAAGGGTTGCTTGTTTCTGAGATGAAGAACCGTGGAAGGGAGTGGGTGACGCCTGCGGGGTTCACGTGGTATGCACCCCCATGGTGTGGGGTGCGGGAAAACGTGGGGGCGGTCGGATCCGAATTGACCAATGGCCGTTTTTGGATGGAATAGTGTGACGTAGATGAGGCATCTGGCATGCCGATCCCTTGCACGCGGTAAACAGGTGTCGTTATTGCCTCCTGGAACGACGGGGGAGGGAGGTCAGGAATGGACATGCCAACTACAATGAAATGCGAAGGACGTTGATGGACCGCACAACGTCATCTTGTGAAACGTACGGAACTCACCAGGGAGCTGTAGACGCGTGGTTGGCCGTCCAACAAGTGGAAGTTGTGTTGCATCCCTGTGGCCTCTGGCAGGCAGGGGGTTGCGGACGGCAGGGTTCCGGCTGGAACTGCCAGCAGTCAGCTTGCGGGTTCTAACAAATGGCTCTGGCGGGTCCAAAGTCGCTGGTCCGCGATGAGTTCTATCAAGATGGGATAAATAGAGAGTTGCTCTGTTCTTGAACAAGTCATTGATGATCCAATGCGCCACAAGTTAAGAGGACTTACCGGGCGTTGTGGGCAGTCTGGCGGGACCGTCTCGTCACGAGGTGGGACAGGAGGGGCACTCGTTCCGTCCCATACATCGGCCCTGCCCTCCAAGTAGAACCTAACGACGTCCATCACGCCCTCTTGAAATGTCTCCTGTTCCCTCCCGGTGATACCGCTTTCCCCAAGCAGTTCCCGCCATCCCTTTGGCAGTCCAGTAAACTCTCCGGTAGCACGATTGAAACTAACGTGCGTGAGATGGACGAGGTCGTAGGGAGTGCTGATAGCGGGGGTTTTATTTTTGTTCAAACCAAGGTAGTCAGACACGAAGCCCAATATCCCCTTCTTGCCCTTTGTTGTCCTCGGACGATGTGTGGTCTGGGATGTGGACCGGGAATTGCTCGCGGTCGGTGGCATCTGTACATTGGAGTCAGTGCAGGAGCAAGGCTTACAATATGCCTTCCGACCTTTGCACCTCCCGTAGAATCATTGCGCCGCCGATTTTCCCCGGTTTGCGTGATTTTTCTGGACATGAGGGGAAGAGAGTACGCGAGAGGGGTTGTAGCCCGTCATTTTATTGCAGTGAACCTCGAGAACACTGTGCGTCAATCGCCTGGCAAACTCGTGCGGACCCGCAGGTGCCCTAGATATAAGTCGGAATCCTGCTTCGGATTCGGAGGTGAGGGGTTTCTTGGACCTAGGTGACACCACTGAGAAGTCCGAGGGTCCAGGAGCAAATAAAATCAAGTCAAAAGTTATCACGACTTGAAGCTTGAGGTGTAATCCATATGACCTGTTGACCCGGCTCCGACCACCGACCAGCTAGTCACTCGCGAGCTTGAGTTGGACACGCATAGTCTGAGTTTTCTGGGCAATGCCAATAGGGATGATGGATGGGATCTGCAGCCCAGGCATGTACAACGTGGCCACAACGCCCTTACCAACTCCCCGATCATCGCGCTATTTCGGGCTCTGGCAGGTTCTGGCCAACGCCGGTTAACGTCGCAAATACGAGGAAGGTCAATCAAGAGTACGTACTCCTGATAGGTAGACTCCTTCACCACAAGCGGTCCCGTGAGGAAAGAGATCATCGATCACGCCTGGTTGTTGTCGGCGTCTATATTTGGATGTGTGGTTTCTCATGGTGCTTGGCCAACCGAAGACCTGCCGACGCCAGAGAACGTGCTTGATGTCCCCCTCCAATGATGGATGGCGCATGATGGTGGCTTGGGTATAGCGCGCCCCAGGAACGACGGCGGGCTCCCAGGGATGACGGCGAAACTTCCCAGCCTGCGGGTCGTCTTAACTCCTCTTGGACCGGATCCACAACACCCGACCCCGCTTCTCGTGATCTTATGGTTTCGCACCATGCTCTTAGTCCGTATCGAGGCAACGGTGACACAGGTTCTCGTTTACGACGACAATGACATAGGTTGCACCCAGGAAGAAATTTGATACACAAGTGCCTTATCCCACACGGTGGGGGGTGGATGCTATACTCAGTTACAACCCAAAAGCGACAGTGAGCGCCCCGTGGATTGCTGCAAGGACCTTCGCGTCTCCATTTCCACCAGCACCTCCAGCAACGTAGATGGGAACAAAATGCTCTGGCGTCGGGTGCGATGCCCTAAATCCCTCGTGATTTGTAAGGTTGAATAGTGCCTTCATCCGTTCCTGTGGCTAAAATAATAGACGTCAATGAGAGAGGATAAAACGAGATCACGTCGTCGTTCGGTGATGTTCCGTCCACCGCTGGTCCAGGTTGCGATGGTCGACCATCGATAAATCAGGACGCAAGCGATCACGAGGGAGGGAGAGGACGGATAGGAGCCACTTACGTCGCGGACTTGAACGGCCTGGGCCGCAGCGCTGTCGAACTGCCTGTATATATCGGCCGACGTAGTTTCGTGGAAGCAGCTTCGATCGCGAACGTTGTGAATCGTCAAACCACCAGAGAGCAGCAATACTCCCTCAGACCTTCCACGGGAAACGCGATCAACAAACTGTGCCGCACACCATCCCGAGCGCAGACATACCTCAACTCCTCTAAGATTTGACCAATTTTCCATTCAACCTCTGGATTAGAGCTCGAGTCTATCGAAACTTCGATAATCGGGATATCCGTCTCAAATCCAAACATGCGCCTGAACGGGATGAAGACACCGTGATCGAGGCCGGAAGACCTTCTCCCCATACCATCCGTGCCGCGAGGTTCCGAAGCCGATGTGGTCCTGGCGGCCAATCCAGCCTGGGAAACCATACGTTAGAGCGACCAATGTTTGGAGACCGCCGGGTCCGAATCGACTACCTTTTTGTACAGTTCGACGATACGGTTTGCCAAGTTCGAGTCCCCGCGCGACTTAAACTTGAGCTGGAAGAATTCCTCGGGGAATCCGTAATAGTCAAAGTACAATGGGTTCTCATCTCCGTAATCGGTCACTGTAATCGTCCGCAGATGTGAACGCAATTACGAAGATAACATGGGGCCGCAGCGTACCAAGTCGTGTTCCGTCAGTTTCCCAGTGAGCACTGAAAACCACGATAGCCTTGGGCTTGTATTTCTCGACAAGGGTTTTTCCAAAGTCCCCGAGGAACCGATACAAGGCACCACTTTTGCTCATGGGGACGTCCGGGATGTCCATCTCCAGCAGCGGGGATGCATGGGCGAAGAAGAATGCAGGGATCTTCTCAGGCGAAGAAGGGAGATCATCGAGTGCTTTGAGCCACTCGTCTCTGGTTTTTTGAGCGGTCACAGTCATGGGTGTGGGGGACTCGGTGGTGATAGGAGCGAGAGAACGACGGTTGGTTCTAAGAAAGGGGGTGCTTCAACATTTATTCACGAGGAGGCGTTGGTTGGTATCAATCCCCGGGTGCGGCATGTGGATAACAGGTGATCGTGATTCGGACCCCTCAAGATCTCAATATCAAGAGGACCAACCGGATTAACCAATCATCCCGTGCAGGTAGGGCGGATTCTCAGCGTCTCACCACATTGAGAACGTAGCTCGTGGGTCAGCGCTCGGCGATAAACGAACGCAAGACTTAGTGATTCGCAGGCTGCGGTCAACAAGTTGGCAACTTGGTAAGTTGAGTAGAAGATCGCGACGGACTTTACCGATCGTTTGTCACACCTTCCGGTGTCACCACCACCTCGGAGGACGTCGCGAATAATCAATTAACCATGTCCCGCTCCAGCGCAAATGGCTGGTTACGGGGTACGACCGTCCGAAAGGGCGGTGCGACAACCGGCACCCAACGACCTAGCCAGGGCCATGTAGTCTCGACCTCAAGCACGATCTTCGGCGGCGGGGTGAAGGATCCTTCGGGGCGGACGTCAGAGTACTTTGTGCGTCGCGCAACACACACTCGAATATTTCGTGCTGATCCCACATCCTCGCGCAGTCGATGGATGACCAGTGTCCAGTGTGCAAATCTGACAGGTATCTAAACCCCAAACTGCGGCTCCTCGTCAGTTCATGTTATCACAAAATGTTCGCCGTTTTCCTTCAACCTCAACGGGAAACTACATGCTAAGTATCCGGAATATTACAGGTGCGAATCTTGCATCGACAGACTCTTCACGCTCGGGCCCGCGCCATGCCCGATATGCCAAATGACCCTACGGAAGTTGGCATTTATACCGCAAACATTTGAGGACCTCACAGTTGAAAAAGAGGTGGCCGTGCGACGAAGGATGGCTAAAGAATTCAACAAACGAAGAGAGGATTTCGTAGATCTACGGTCTTATAATGACTATCTCGAAGAAGTCGAGGACATCAGTACGTGGCTCCCAGCGAAACCCCCGACCGACCACTGAATCCCACCTATAGCTTTCAACCTGATAAACGATATCGATGTTGCCCAGACGGAAGCCAGAATACAGGCATACCGTGCCGAGAACGCCGCCCTGATCGAACTCAACATCCAACGCGAAGAACAAACCGCCCAAGCTCTCAAAGAACAGGAAGAATACGACCGAAAGCTCCGCGAACAACGTGCCTTCGACATCCGCCGCGAAGAGGACGAAGAACGCGAGGATAAGGAGAAACGCGAACGAGAGCTCATCGATAAGCTAGAAAACTCAACAAAAGATGCCTCGAAACTCGTCGCCAGAGCCCGTGCTGATGCACAAAAGAGGTCGGCAGCGAGGTCGGCAACAACATTCCAGAGTACCTCGTCGTTGTTGAGGTCGAGGGCGGCACAGAGTACGGTCGTGCCGGACCCGCCACACGTACCGCTTCAAGACGACTGGGACGACTATACGGACAAGTATGTGGTCCAGACGAATTACTATGATCCGATGAGCGAACCGGTAAGAAAGGACAAGGAGGGCATCATGAGAGCCGGTGGGTACCGCATCGAAGAGGCCTGGGAAAGGGCCTTGAGGTCTGCTGTTGCCGGGTTGGATTTGTCACCATTGGTCGGCTTTGGCCCAGAGATAGAACCGGATGGCGATGTACTCATGGCGTCGGCGTAGGACTTGGACGCCCTTTGCATTCGGCCCTCTCCTTCCCCGCTCGTTCACCTCATTTGCAACCGGGCTCGTGGAGGGCGTTCCTCTGAGACGAGGTCTGAACCGACTGCTGTATTCAATCTTTGGGATATCCTCCACTGTAATGTGTAATCCAGTACTCGCTTCGGTAATTGTCGGTGACCACACCGATGCTCGAGAATCCAGCTCACATTCACGCACATGGGTTTACACTAAAAATATATAAAGTCCGAGCTTCAAATCGTGTATGCTCTAATGTGATGCAAGTGCGTGGCTAATACGTCTACTCATTAACCTCAACGCCGTGCTCCTCTAACTTGGCCTTGGCACGCTGTTTGGCCTCCTCGCCAGTGTTAGGGTCTGTCGGAGTTGCGGAATATGTCAGTACAGCGTTGGGAAGACTGCAGGAGATACGCACTGTGCAAAGTGGCCTTGAATCCGCCGAGCACGCGGTTGACCTCCTTGCCGGACTCGTCGGTGGCGGAACTAGTGGCAAGATCGCTCAGCACACGCCCTATGCTATAGGTGGGGAAAGGGAACGTACTCGCTGCCACTAGAAGTAAGGTCGGCGTTGCCGTTCTCAACCTCTTGGATGGCTTGTCGAGAGTGCTCCTTCGACTCGTCAGAGGTGTTGGGGTTGGCGATGTTGGCCTAGGGAGTTTCACGTGTCAGCCGGCTGATGGTTCACCAGGCACCCGATTCACGTACCTTGTGGCCGCCGACGACGTTGCCTGGGTTCTTGACAGAAGACATATCGCAGAAGTGTATGTGGAGGATGTGTTTGGATGTGGTGGGTTGTGGAAGAGGATGCTGAGAGGAGAGCGAGGATGTCTGCTCTCTTTATATACTGCAGCTTGAACAGGGGGTTGAAAAAATAACCCTATGGGTCGAACGCTGGTGACGCAATCTCCGTGAATAGTCGATTCATCCGCGGCAGTGATCGTAGACTCGGAGGCTGAGAGGGGAGCCGTAGTCTCCAACTCGATGTGTGGCGAGCATCGGTGGAGTTGTTTGTACCAGCGAGGAGTAGGCGGGACACATAGTAAGCCAGGTGCGGAAGCCCCGAATCGCGGTCGGCTATCGAATCCAACATCGATGTCATCAGAGACCGCGGACAGAAGGCGTAGATCGTGAACACATAGCCGAGAGACCCCCTAGCGCACAGAGGAGACAACCCGTCAGAAACCCGAGGAGATAGGAAGGAAAGAGAGCCTCCATTCCAACTCGGATCGCTGCGAAGATCCAAGACGGCGTAGGCGGGACCCATCCTTTGACTCGCCAGCGCTTCGAGCGTACGTACCAGACGTCATAAGGCGTCATACTGGAACGGCTAGCAGCGGCTTGTGTGATTGTGCCTTCGCATTCATCACATTGCGGAAGATGACGACATCGGTTCTCCCCGCCCTGCATATGGACAAGTGTGGGCTTGAAAACCCTCGTCCTTGATGCTCGGCGGGTGAACTGGTCCCTGGTTCCTCGCTTGGCCTTCCCAAGAGGACAGGTATCGGAAGGGGACCGTCGGAATTGTATGAGCGGATAAACTTGGGGGTGAAGGAGTAAACTCGGCACAGGAGAGTGCAAACCACCTGCTCCCGACGGAGGGCCATCAGAAAGCCGCATATGAACTGTTGTATTGGCTGCTTTGTACGGTTTCCGAAGACGCAGTCACTATGGATCTGAACCATTGTCCACATCCAGCGAAAAATGCTGCAAAACGGGCTCACCTTTACACGGGGCTTGAAGCTCGTGGCCACTACAAGGCTCGCACCGAGGGATGAGAAACCCCAGAGCCCAAGCACATCTACCATTGGGCTCGTTTCGAGATAGGTAGCTGACGGAACTTTCTGCGATATGGCGTGATAGAATCACCATCATTCGCCTTCAATTTCGTAATGCCCGCGATACAAAAATGTTTATCTATCCCTGCTGCTGGAGCCGTTGGCCATATACGCCTTGCCACCCCTTCTCACACAGGAGACGTCCTTTACCACTGTCGCAATGCCTGCCCCATCAAAAGTCGACAACATTCCTCACGGTGGCGTATTGAAGGTCTGGTCACGTTCCTCCGATCGTTTGCTTGTGTTCCCTTGAGTTTTTAATCCGGTGACGTTGACAGGACCTCATTCGGAGGGACGAAGGAATCTACCATGTTCTGAAGGAGGAGGCCACAAACTTGCCCGTCCTTGAACTTACAGAGGTACGACATACTCTCCGTCCATCCAATGCATCTTTGACGTCGATCACGCTTGTAGCGGCAACTATGCGATCTTGAGCTGCTTCTCAATGGGGGATTCAGTCCATTAGAGGGTTTCTTGAATGAGGCAGACTACAAAAGGTCAGCCTAGTGGCGTAGAGTGACTCCTCTTAGCTGAAACATCGGTGCAGCGTGGTCGAGAACCTGCGACTCGCGGATGGTACACTGTTCCCTATTCCCATAACCCTAGATGTCTCTCGAGAAGAGATCGATACCCTCGGGCTGAAGCCTGGCGTACGCATCGCTCTGCTTGACCCACGAGACGACCAATCGTTGGCTATCCTCACGATTGAGGATATCTATACATTTGACAAGGTCAAAGAAGCTATCAACGTCTTCGGAGCGGACGATATCGCTCACCCCTCAGTCGCCTACCTCCACAAGAGAGTAAAAGAATTCTACGTCGGTGGAAAGGTACAAGCGATACAACTGCCCACCCACTTTGACTATGTCGCTCTCAGATGTACGGATGCCCCCTCTCTTGTGTTCCACGCAGAGCTGACCGTTATCCTCGGATAGACACTCCCTCCGAGCTTCGTGGTCATTTCAGAAAACTTGCTTGGCGTAAGGTCGTAGCTTTCCAAACCCGAAACCCCATGCACCGTGCGCACAGGGAACTGACCGTCCGGGCTGCCCGTCAACGTCGGGCCAACATCCTGATCCACCCCGTTGTGGGCCTGACGAAACCCGGGGACGTCGATCATTACACCCGGGTTCGGGTGTACGAAGCTATAATGGCCAAGTACCCCAATGGAATGGGTCACCTGGCGCTCCTACCACTGGCCATGCGCATGGCTGGTCCAAGAGAAGCCGTCTGGCACGCGATCATCAGAAAGAACTATGGTGCAACTCACTTCATTGTTGGGCGAGATCATGCCGGACCTGGAAAGAACTCTGCTGGAAAGGACTTTTACGGACCTTACGACGCTCAGACGTTGGTCTCCAGGCATGCGGACGAATTGCACATCGAGATGGTTCCGTTCCAGCAAATGAGTTACGTCCCATCGACGGATGAATACCAGCCCTCGGACGAGGTGCCCAAGGATGTCCAGACCTTGGATATTTCTGGAACGGAGCTGAGGAGGAGGTTGAAAACTGGTGCCCCGATCCCTGATTGGTTCAGCTATGAGTGAGTTCACGGAAGTTTTTGCAGGTTGTGTCGATCCCATCTGATCACCTTATTCCAGAGCCGTCGTGAAAACGTTGCGAGAAAGCTATCCACCTCGGTCGAAACAAGGCTACGTTCTCTTCCTGACTGGTCTGTACAATGCCGGCCAGGACACTATCGCCAGGGCCTTGCAAGTCACTCTGAATGAGCAGGGCGGACGATCGGTCACCCTCGTGCTAGACAACGGTGAGAGCGGGTTCAGCTTAGGGGGGTTTTGATGCAGAAAATTTACCTGTTCTAAATTTGAAGACCTGAAAGGCGCAACTGAAGTGGCCAAAGACCTCCGCAGCATCGCGTTCTTCACCTCTGAATTGGCTCGTGCCGGTGCTGCGGTCGTTGTCACCTCCTTGGCGCCCAAACGGGAAGACCAAAATCAGTTCTTACAAACAGTCCTCCATGGGGCGGGCACGGGTGCGAACGTTTTCCACGTTCATGTCGCCACTCCGTTAGAGTACGCCGAGACGACTGATCGGAGAGAGGTGTATGCCCGGGCGAGGAAGGGAGAGCTGAATGGATTACCTGGGGTTAGCGTGGAGTACGAAACGCCGGAAAAACCGCACTTGACAGTGGACGTCACCGCCCAAGGGATTCCGGAGATCGTGCACAGTGAGTTCCTGTGGATCCATCACCTCCCTCCGTTGTTGCTGATATACTGTGTCCTCTGCGCCGTGTTCCCTTCCGACCCAGGTGTCGTGCTGTTGCTGGAAGCAGGCTCTCTCGTGTAAGCTATTGTACCTAGAGACAGAGATGCCGTCTGGGCGGAGTTGCTGTGCGGGATGCCATCCGAAATGGGAACCATCAGCGGAAAGGGGTCAGTGGTCTTGTGGGCGCCCGGCGGCTTCGAGGCTGAGCAACGTCGAATTTGCACTGCCGCGCCGTCGACCGAGTTCTAAATATAAGTAGCCCGTAGCACATCTTTCCGTCTTCTATCCTCCCTCACGCCGCTGGGGTCCCGCCGCCCCTCAACGCACAGTTCTTCTCGTTTACGACTACTACCTTACGGTCTCCTCATGAAAACACTCCTTCCGCTATTGATTCTTTCGCTACTGTTCTTTTGGGACGTGGCAGGCGCCTCCAGACTCGAGATCCACGGAAGGTCTAGGCGGTGGGAAAGCAACGCTCTTGCCGTCGCCCAGAGGAGGGGGCTCCCCGTCAAGAGATCCAACATCCACACTGACCAGGGGTCTGGCATTCTCAAGAACTCAGACGACATAAATTATTATTCCTCTCTCACTCTGGGTGGGAAGAACTTTACCGTGTTAATTGACACAGGTCAGTTTCTCCCCTGTCGGTCCGCCCTCCGTGGTCGCTGACGTTAATATCGTCTTTTTGTAGGAAGGTAAATCTTTCCTCTGAGTGGCGGGCTCCGCTTGAATACGTATTGACGTGCTTCCTTTCCAACCAATAGCACAGACCTGTGGGTTGGCGGCAATGTTCCTGGTGCGAGATCCTCCGGAAAGACCGCCAGCGTCCAATACGCCATCGGGGGTGTCCAAGGTCCAATTCAGTTTGCAGGCCTTGATTTCCTCGGGTTCCAAGTCCCAGACCAAGCATTCAGTGCGTCCCCTCCCACCATAGATCCCCCTCACACAACCGAGCACTGATTTTTTTCGCATAGTCTCTGCAACTGGCAAAGCTGACAAAACTGGTCTGATTGGATTGGGTCCCAACCGTGGTTCCAACGTTAGGGCAGCCCTCAAGTCCTCGGCGGGAAATGCAGTCCTGGACCGTATCTTCCTCTCCAACACTTCTACACCCAATTACCTCACTACTCTGCTCGGGCGGTCTGATGACCCCACAGATCTCTACCCCGGAGACATTACCATCGGCGAGCTCATCCCCGGGTTCGAAAACATCACGAACATGCCAAAGCTTCCTGTTGCTATGGTTTCCGTCCGGGAAAAGAATGACCAGCATTGGCAGGTCCTTCTGGACAGGGACGGTATTATCGGGCCCGACGGCAATACGATCAACGTCACCTCGATCGTGGATGGGGGGAAACGCTTAAACGTGGTTTTGGATACTGGTTTCAGTTTAACCCAGGTTCCCAGACAAATCGCCGACGCCATCTATGGAAGGATACCCGGTGCGACGTTTGGTTCGGTTGGGCGTGGGGTTGGCGAAACTTGGAGGTTCCCTTGCGACGCCGAGGTCAACCTTACATTTTCGATTGGCGGTGTTAAATACCCGATTCATCCTTTGGATACCTCTCTGGATTGGAACGAGAACGGGACCGACTTTTGCATCGGTTCGGTCAGTATTCTTCTTTGCTCTTGCGCGCGCGCCGTCTGACCGCCATCTCTACAGTTCCAACCCAGGGTCCTTCAGAATGACAACTATGACATGATTTTGGGAATGTCCTTCCGTTAGTCGACACCCCATTTGCCTACCGCCCAACAAACTGAATTACGTTTCTTCCAGTCCGAAACGCCTATATGCTCGTAAACTTTGGTGACTTCATCGATGGCAAACAAGACAAAGTCGCCGACCCATACATCCAACTCCTCTCAACCACAGAGATCGCTGAGGCTCACAGCGACTTTGTTGAAGTCCGGCTAAAGGGTATCGACTCAACTAAGGACCAAATGTTCCTGGACACCTTCACTCCCTCCGGTCCACCAGACGTCGGGAAGCCCAACGCGGATAACGCTTTCTCCAGTTGGCTCGATAGGCACAAGATAATCCTCATTGCCGTCGGGACATCCGTCGGCGGAGTCCTCTTGATCTTGTTCGCCGTGTGCTTCTGCATCTGCCGGAGGAGGAAGGCTAATGTTAGGGAGAAGGATGGAAAGAAGCTGTGGTTCAGGCGGGGCGTGCCAATCGGTGGCAAATCTGGTTACAAACCAGTACACGAGTCCGTCCCTTCAGCGGAAAGTTACCTGCCCCACTCCGGTGGGAAGGTGTAAGAGGTTTCCATAGAGTCACGTTCCGGTTTGGACATTTATACGCATGGGGGCGGGGTGGTTTAAGGACATGCTTTCATTGAATCTACTTACACATGTATCGCGCGACTGCTTTTATCATCGTACACTTGTCTCTAGCTTTACCTTAATCGTCACTTCCAACCCGCTACATGCCTGGGTAACGGGACAGCGAGAATTCCCTGTATCGCCTGTTCATCCTTCGGCATACCCATCGTCGCCCAACAAGGGTGGCACAACGGGCACGGGCTCTCGCCTAACCGCAGATCACCAATGATAGACCAAACCGCGGGGACACGAGAACAGCCCCGACAGAGGTCAAGTTGAGGGGGGGTGATTTGGAGTGTCAGCGGGTAACCTGCCTTGGGATCGGTTGGGTGGAGCATCCTGGACTAGGGTCAGCAATCGATTACGAAAGTACAAATGACGCATCCCCCACCTGATCTGATCAAAGACGAGGAAGTGTTCGCAATTTCCTTGGTGGAGGAACCAATACGGTTTGTTGAATTTTAGTGAGAGGGAGGAGAGTGGTGTGGAGTTGAGAGAATTTGGAGATTTGACCAACGGATCGAGTTGGTCGAGAGATAGCTCTTCAAGCTGCTTTAGTAACTTGCTACACCAAGCGGAAGATGAGTCCGAGTTGGAAGAAGGTTTGTGAAACCGGCACGCCTTGCATAATCCTGTTCGCTCTGGTCATCGCCGTAAAGCACACCTTCGATGAGTACGACAGCACCGGGGTTCTTGTGGACGACGTTCGGGTCATACCCAACCAACTCGTCATCTTCATAAACCTCCTCTGGCATCTCATTTGATATACACGGTATGCAATTCACCAGATCACCAAGACTTTGAGAGGACAATGCAGCATGCTGCGAGCTCCGGGCCACAGCGGTCAACCGATACGGCAACCGATGGTACACCGTCGTTGTCAACACGGCCTCGCTGTTTGAGGACACGGTGGCTGCGTTCGAGGATGATGATCGTTTCTGGTGAGCACAAAGTCTCAGCTGAGAAAGAAAAATCGGGTCGCGGTGGAGGTGTGTTTGTTTACATACAGGTTCTGTGAACGGATTGAGGTCGGTGAATCTCGGTCCACGCAGAAACGCGGCGGAGTCGAGAAGGTACGGCCAAGATTTGAGCTTCACCGCGTCGAGTTTCCGTTGTAGAGCGGTAACCTCCGGATGCTCCAAGGCGGGTTCTGGCAGATTCATTCGCCTGCGCTTTCGCTTTCCGGACGTATCTGCAGACTCGTGGATCGCGTTCACGGTTAGCTCGTGGTTCTTGAGAACATGCGCCGCAAGGCGAGGGTTATTCAAGACATCCTCCAGAGAAGATTTCAGATCATCCACGCTGTACTAGTCCTTGTGAACTTCTGTTTGAGACAGGAGGGCAAGAGAAAGATAACGCACCTACACTCCTGTACGACGTCGTGATCTATCTCACCGGCTTGGAACGGTGTCTGATCGCTTGCGGACCGCACGAAAGCGCCGATGTCTATGAGATTGGACTGAGGCCCGAACTTGGACTCGAAAGCGAGGATGCTGTTTGGGTTAGCCATCGGTCGATGGACATAAGCCGGACATTAGCGGAAAGTCGAGCCCCGCTCCCGATCGTTAAAGACGGGGAGTGAAATAGCCGACCCAAAACTCTCTTTGTGTTCCCCTCTCTCCTGGTCGGACAGCATGCTCTCTCGAGTTCGCCTCAACCACGTCGCCGCTCGTGCTCAGTCTTTACGACCCTCGGGCTCCAGCGGAATTTCGACAAGAGCGTTCGTGACCACCAACGCACTCAGGCTCTCTCGCTCGGCACTCAGTCGGCCGACATCCTCTTCACTCTCCGCCCTCCACTTGCCCGCATACACAAGGAACATGTCCGCTCACGCCGAATCTGCCGTTCGTCCGGCCCCAGATCAGGTCATCCAGGACATCGCCGACTACGTCCTCAACTACAAAATCACCTCGGAGCTCGCATACGAGACCGCTAGACTCTGCCTTATCGACACCATTGGATGTGGTCTCGAGGGTCTGAGATTCCCTGAGTGCTCAAAGCTTCTCGGACCAGTCGTCGAAGGAACCACCGTGCCAAATGGTACGACTTTTCGCTGTTCCTTATGGTCCGATGACGCTGATGTGGTCCTTTTACCTCCAATCAAGGTACTCGAGTTCCCGGAACCAACTATGAGCTCGACCCCATCAGGGGCGCGTTCAACATTGGAACGATGATCCGATGGCTCGACTTCAATGACTGTTTCCTCGCCGCGGAATGGGGTCACCCATCTGACAACTTGGGTGCCATCCTCGCCGTCGCCGATCATCTCGCTCGCCAGGGTCAAAAACTCACCGTCCATGACATCCTTACGAGCATGATTCAAGCTCACGAGATCCAAGGATGTCTTGCCCTTCTCAACTCCTTCAACCGTGTCGGTCTCGATCACGTCGTCCTCGTCAAGGTCGCTAGTACTGCCGTTGTCTCTAAGCTCCTGGGTCTCAACCGTGACCAAACTATCGATGCCATCTCCCAAGCATGGGCTGACGGCCAATCGTTGCGTACTTACCGTCATGCCCCCAACACTATGTCCAGGAAGTCTTGGGCTGCAGGTGATGCCTGCTCCCGTGCCGTGAACATCGCCCTCCTCGTCAAGAAGGGCGAGACCGGCATGCCTTCGGTCCTGACTGCCAAGACTTGGGGCTTCTACGACGTTCTCTTCAAGGGCAAGCCATTCGAGTTCCAACGCTCATATGGATCTTACATCATGGAGAACGTTCTCTTCAAGATATCTTTCCCTGCAGAATTCCACGCCCAGACCGCCGTAGAAATTGCCCATACCTTCCACGACAAGCTCAAGGCTCTTGGAAAGACCTCCGACGACATCAAGAGCGTAAAGATCAGGACACAGGAGGCCGCTATGAGGATCATCAATAAGAAGGGTCCACTTGCCAACTTCGCTGACCGGGAGTATGTGTTTCCCGGATGAAATTCGTGGGCTATCATTGACAAAATCTGCGCATATAGCCATGACATCAATTACATGGTTGCCTATCCACTCATTTTCGGAGAGTTGACCTCTCAATCCTAGTGCGTGCGCTTCACCCCCCTTCCGTACCTATCATTAACCCCTGTGTAGCACTGACGCCGCTGCCGCTGATCCCCGAATCGACGCTCTCCGTGCCAAGATCACCTGTGTTCAGGATGATGCCTTCTCCACTGAATACCACAACCCCGAGAAGAGGTCCATCGGAAACGCCATTACCATCGAGTTGAACGACGGTACCGTCCTCGACGAGATTTCCGTTGAGTACCCTGTTGGACACAGGAGGAGGAGGGCTGAGGGCACCCCTCTCTTAATGGCCAAATTCAAGAAGTAAAATTTACTCTCGCCTGTCACACTGGACCATTGATTCTTACACATTTGTGGATAGCCATATCTATCCCCACTTCGACGAGGCTACTCAGAAGAAGATCCTCGACATCGTCGAGAAACCTGCTGAGCTTTACAAACTCCCTGTCGATAAGTTCACCGACTTGTTTACCAAAGCTTGAGGTGGGATGACGAGGCTGCCCGGGTTTCGTCTGTATTTAAAACCGGTAATTCAATCACATTACAATATAAATACAATCCACAGTTTTTCATCGTGGTCAGCCGTATCCGAACCGAAGGTGTTTGGTAAACAAGGATGCTAGGAAGAGTTACTGGGAAACCAGTCATCGAACCATATCGTAGACTCAATGTAGCCGCCGTACCGCAGGAAAAACAAATTCACCTTTATGCCGCGATGACCACCATACCGTTGGCGATGCTCTTCTTGGAGCGGTTCTTCCTACCCAGAGCCTGGCCTTGGGGTTGGTTTTTTGGCGCTGGGCCCCTAGCTTTTCCAGGAGGAATCGTCTTGCTGGTTTTGCGACCTCGTTGAGCCGGCTGGGAGTCAACTTTCACAGTCTGATGGCGTCCATTCACGAACGGTCCGTTTGGTTGAGCCCGAGACTGAATCCATCCAGGAGTGAACGGTTCCACGGTCAACTTTGCAAAGTCTTCGGAAAGAAGGGTAGCATTAGCTTTAGACACGTTCTCGAGTTGATAGTAATAGTTCTGCCGGCCCTTCCCAAGTCCAGAGTGACTGGATAGGTGAGCTGTTCCATCAGGGATAAGAGGCCGGGAGAGGTGGAGGTTCTGTTGGAATGGCGGCGGAGACAACGGTCGAACACCAATACCAACGTTCTGATCTTCAGATGCCTCGAGCACAGCAGAGAGACGGCGCTGAGGAAGTCGAGTCAGAGGTGCTACTTTGGAGCGCTGCAAGGATCGGATAGCAGCGGATGGGGAATCTGGGGACGCAGGGAGGTGATTTGCCTGAAGAGGTATATTTGCCATACGAGATTTTGCCAGCGCAGTCATGGGAGTGTTCGGCGGGGGCCGAGGGTAAGAACCTAGACCAGAACCTGGAGAATCCAAAGCCCTTTGAGCACGAGACAAGCCAGCAGGATGATGAAAGTCATAGGAAGAGATCGCCTGTGCCTGTGAATCAATCGCGGCGGGAGCAGCCAGATAGACATCGTTCGCGGAGTGATTGTATACCCAGGTTTGGTTTGGTAGAGACGGTTCAGAGACCTCAGCGGACATATTGGGAAGGTGTATCGCTTGCAGTACCGGGGAGCCCGAGGAATTCAAAGACCACTTAGATTGAGCCGCCGGCTGGAAGAGGTTCTGATTTTTACGGTATTGTTGGGCAATTTCCATAGCAGATTGACGGCGTTTTGTGGGAATGGAAATCGACTGGGGTTGAGACTCAAGGACGATGATCGGAAGGGAGGAGCCTGCGACGGTTTGAGTTGAAACAAGGGGCTTACTGTTCTTGAAGTTTTCGTGTCTGCGAGGTAACGGTTTGAGGGAAACCCCTAATTCCTGTCTCCTGTCGGAATATCGTTCGTGATTGGCCCTTTGCTGGAACGGAATGTCAGTGACCCCAGTGGAAGCCGCACCCACGGCGTCGACCGGAGGTGGTTGGTACGCGTGTCCCTTGATGTGAGGAGCCAACATAGGTCCCAAGTCAATCGGTTCAATGAAGCTGGGGTGATGGGTTTTCTGCTCCGCCGTAGCCACAGTATTTTCTGGTTCGGTGGTCGCGGGTGGGTTCTCTGGTGCAACGGCGCTGGGAACGTTCCTGGTAGATCCAGAAGCCGGAGTAGCTTCGGAAGTGCGATGAGAGGACTCGGACGGCATAACCTCGGGTTTGGCGGTGCCTTGATCCAGTCCCCAAATCATCCTTGGCAGGTTGTCTTGTTCTTCGATGATTGTACCTTCCGCGCCTCTGGAGACCATACGTCAGGAATTGAATCATCATCGATAAACTCCACTAACGATGGACAACGGGCATAAGGAAGGGAAGAGGGTCCATGGAGTGCAGGAATTGGACGTGGCGGAGAACTCGCCCAGGTCATCCAACCTGCGAGACGGGGAGGTCAGTGGTATTCGCGCCAGGTCGTTTTAGCCATACCATCGTCAGCGTTCGCTTTCGCTCGAACGCCGGCTTGACGTAAAAATGCCTGAGAAATGTGGTGCTTATTTTGAATGATCACCACCGAGTCCGGGGACGAAGGGGACGGGCTTGAGTGGGAAATATCTGTCCCAGTTGCATCGGCGCGAGCAAAAGAATTGTTTCCATCGCTTATTGAGAACGAATTCGAGGTGTCAAGGGGTGAATTTTCATATTCAGGGGGATAGAGGACGAATTCCTTTTCCAATCTCTGGGACCGGATATTCTCCGGCATTGTCACGACACGCTGTTGAGATAAGATCTGGGAGTTGACTGAGAACAACGGGGCTGTTTCCGGTAAAGAGGCGATTCGTTGGCTGATGGTGTGGGTTGCGCGGGAGGGGAAGTTTGGTGGCAATCTGGTTTTGAAGACCCGGCGACCGGTGGATATGGAATGGTCCGGGGTGGATAGATAGGACACGAGAGAGCCATCAAAATTTTGAGAGGGATTATCTAATGTCTCAAGAGAAGACTCGGCGGTAGATGTTGATATTTCGAACTTGGGGCCGCCATCTAGTGGTGAGTGCTGAGGAGAAACGGCAGAACAAGGAGAACAAGGCGGAGAGAACGTTGTTTGGACAGCGCGAGACTCGTAACCCGTTGATGAAGACATGAAGGCACAGCGAGGGGGCGACTGGGACAAGGGACAAACGAGCAGATGGCGGTTGAAGGCAAGAAAACTTGGAATTGAACCAGAGATCGAAACGGTGCACTGATAAAGGACGCGTGACAGCCAAACACGTGGAATGTGACGACGCTCTACAGGTCCATCACGCTAGGTTTTGGGCTTCTTTTGGAAGAAGCTGGATATCTTCTGCATCCCCTCGACGTTCACCTTCTTTAACACTTCCACACCGTGCGATTCCTTGGTCTTGCGTTTCTTGCTCGTCCCCTCTTGGAGGGCGGCCTTTGTTGTCGCAGCCTTTGTGACCTTCTTTTTCCCCTTCTCGGTTTCGACAACCGCCATCGCGGCCAATTCCTCTTGAACCGCCCAGACGTGAACGTCCAGGGCCGAGAAACTGCCGAATATTCAGCATCTCGATGAAAGTCTAGTGATAGATTAACATACTCATAGGTAGACATTAGCTCAGTCTTCACATCCGGCGGTAGATGGTGGGCAACTAAATCACAGGCAGCTTTAAGACATCCGGCTGGAAAAGTGTCAGTGAGGGTGTACAGTGAATCCGGAGATACAACTCACCTTCGAGCAGAGTCTCTTTCCCATCTTCCATGAGTCCATCCTTCGCCAGTAGGCGAACCACCGTCAGAGATTCCCGAAAGTCGTTCGCTGAGACCAATCTGGTGACTTTCTTTCTGAGATACTCCACGAGGATCTGCATTGAAAATCGGTAAACACTAATTTCTGGCGTGATCTCTGGACGTCGCGTAAGCAAGGTTTAATGCGTTCAGGCGAAATTGTTCCACCTTTTACTTCGCAGAGATGTTTCATTGCAGCTGCGGCACACTTCATCGACGCGAACCTCACGAGATCATGACGAGACAATTGCAAATCAGGTGAAATGTTCTTGCCATTCTGAGTCGTCAGCGCCGTCGCGCCGTCATCCAAAATGTCATCTAGGGGACGGAAGTTCGCGGGTGCCCCCTCCTATTTCAAGTAAGAATGAGATGCATACAACAGAAGGGGGACTCACCTTATAAACAGCTCTGACTATCGGAATTAGGAGAAACACCGGATCAACTGGAGTCATCAACAGTAGTTTACCATCTTCGTTATGGTTTTAGCACCGATACCCGTCATTTGAGCATCGGACATACCTTCAATCACCTGTTCGGCCATAAACCAAGAACGAGGGTTAGGAGGCGCGATTGCGTGGACCTCTAAAATTGTATCCAGAGAGTCATCTGCATCTCGTCTTTTGCTAGGTAAAAATAACGAGGGGACGCCTAGTTTCCATTGAGCCTCAGTCTATCGCAAAAGGCTGGCGTATACATACCTGTACGCGGATGAGGGAGGCGTAAGAGCCTTGGCTGATCCTGCAGCTGGGCTGTAACGACGTCCAGTATATCCGTAGGTAGAACCCCGATGTGTGTGGCCATCTAGTGGTGACTGGTGAACGGCGGTGGAGGATCGCGGCCAAGACGCGTCGCAGTGGGTGACGGGATTTGAGGACGATCGTGTTTCCGCGTTTAGTAAGTCGATCTTTCATCCGCGCCATCATGGCCTCTGGTACAGGTACGCAGAGCTGACCCGCTCCAGGTTTTACCCTATTGATTTGGTTTGCAGGACCAGGAAAATTATCTCGCGAGGAGTTCCGCAGACAAAAGGACCTCGATGCTGCTCGAAAGGCTGGCACAGCCCCAGCTGCTGTGGATGAGGAGGGAAAGGCCATTAACCCCCACATTCCCCGTGCGTTCGCCACTCTTCTTACTCCTTTGGCCCACATGTGACCTCGAATTTCCTCAGAATACATTGCCCAAGCCCCATGGTACTTGGATACCGGAGGACCCTCGCTGTCCCACCAACGTCGACCCGAATACGACAACTCCTCCGACAAACTCGACAAGTGGTACGACCGAGGTGCTATTACCGGCCCGGCTGCGAAGAAATACAGAAAGGGGGCATGCGAGAACTGCGGCGCGATAACTCACAAGAAGCAGGACTGTCTCGAACGACCACGGAAGAAGGGGGCCAAGTTCACAAACAAGGACATCGCTCCTGACGAGGTTATTCAGGACGTTTCGACCGGTTATTCCGCCAAGCGCGACAGGTGGAATGGCTACGATACCTCCGAGCACGCCAAGATCTACGAGGAGTATGGAGCACTAGAAGCGGCACAGCAGAAGTTGAGAGAGGAACAGATCGACAAACAGACGACCACCGACCTCGCTGCGGTACGGAAAGTCGCCAAGGCCGGAAAAGCCGAACGTAAGGATGATGATTTCGGTTCAAGCGATGACGAGGACGAAGACGAGGAGAAGTACGCCGATGCAGCGGACGCCGTCGGACAGAAATTGGACACTAAGACACGTATCACCGTCCGGAACCTTCGTATTCGAGAGGATACCGCCAAGTACCTTATCAACCTCGACCCGTCAAGTGCTTACTATGACCCAAAGACACGTTCGATGCGTGACAACCCAGAGGGAGAAAAACGACCAGAGGACGTACGTTTCCTTTACCGGATCTCTAATGTACCTATTGCCAACGGTTCTTTAGTCACGGTTCTCAGGAGAGAATTTCACTCGTTCCACCGGTGAAGCCAACGAAGTACAGAACCTCCAAGTCTTCGCCTGGCAATCCGCCCAACGTGGTCACGACGTCAATGTCTACGCCAACCCAACAGAAGGCGAGATCTTGCATAAACATTTCGTGAAGAAAAAGGAGCAGCTCAAGGAGACGAACAAGGGAAGTATCTTGAGCAAATACGGCGGAGAAGAGTATCTGGAGAAGGCGCCGAAGGAGTTGGTTCTCGGTCAGACGGAGGAATACATTGAGTACTCTCAAACTGGTCAAGTATTAAAGGGAAGGGAACGTGTCCAGGTGAAGTCAAAATACGCCGAGGATGGTAGGTGGGACCGGTCATGCACCTTGTAGCCGTGCTGACCACTTTACTTTAGTGTACATCAACAACCACACAGACGTCTGGGGCTCATGGTACGACCCTTCGACGAGCTCGTGGGGTTATGCTTGTTGTCACTCCACGGTTCACATCTCGTACTGCACGGGTCAAGCAGGTATTGAAGCTGCTGCCGCTTCGAGCGCGAAAAACCTGCTAGCCTCATCATCAAAACCTCTGGAAACGGTTTCACAACCCGTGGAGCCAGTGGAGGAGTCGTCAAAAGACGCGGAGGAGCGTCGACGGGCGGCAAAGAATGCGTTTAGCAAGGAACGCGTGGGTGAGGGAGAAGTCCAGCTTGACAGGGAGCGACTCGCTCAGGCTCTCAAGGAGGAGAAAAAGCGGAAGGCACGGGGGGATGACGATGGTCGGTCGGGGAAACGGGCGAAGGGGGACGGATCACACGAAGTCACAGAGGAACAACTTGGTAAGGAGCTGACACATGATGCAATTGTGCAAATACTGATTCTTGTTGTAGAGGCGTACAGGATGAACAGGAACAGGATGGAAGATCCCATGGCCAACTATGTGGACACAGAGCTCTAGGGACCTCCACCATTGCCCGCTATTGTTCTTCATTCCCACCGTCACACAGACGACGGGGTGTATTTCTGATTACATGTATTTAACCACCACATAATGCAGACATGCTGCGATGTTATACAGGCGAGGGACCCGTCTACCCACGTCGACGGGTAGCCTGAGATACCGTATCTCGCACGTGTACAGATAAGGCCAAGAGACAAAAGTCCACGTTGTACGTATTCAAAAACAAAAGAGCAGGAGTGAAAGAGACATTCTAGGGTATGTATGTGATGCTCTGAGTTCTCTATCTATTGACTCGAGATGCGAAAAAAGTCCTGGTAATGCATATCATATGCGTTGTCAATCGTCAAGATAGTCTAAAAATAACCCTTGGCAAGCTCGCGTCTAAGAGGGCTAGAGATGATCCCCGTTAGCCAGAAGATACTCAGAGAACTTGACAGGAAATCCTACCTGGGTGGTTTGGGTAGAGGACAGGGTTTCGGAAAGCTAACGCCACCGAAAGCTATCGAGGTCCTGAGGAGTTTGACCCGAGAGTTGATGTCGATGGTGTTCGCCGGCAATTCTCTACGAGGCACCTGGACGGGAGGAGGGATCACGATCTCTATGCCCAACTCCGGCAGATACATGGTGCGTGGGAGAAGGGAAACATTGGCGTCGTTTGGTTTCCGAAACCGCGCTTCGTCCAGCATGCACCGGTACGCGAAAGAGGTCGAGGTGGTGGGTGGTCTGAGGTGGCGGGAGCGCGCCGCTCAGCAACTGATGACGGAAGTGGTGAGAGAGAAGTCTGATGCGGGCCCGTCTGACTCTTTCATCTGAGACCGGCACCCGCGTTCAAAATTTCCCCCAACAACCGCGCCACGCAGCACATGCGCGGATTTTCCGAGAGGTCGTCCCACTCGGCAACAATGGCGTATCCCATACTCCTCGGATGAATCTTATTGTGCTGTCCCGGGCGGTGCAGAGGTCCGGTAGCAGAGCCAGGAAAGGGCCAGACCCTTAATCGCTGGACGTTGGATCTTCCAGAAAATCCTCGGAGATTCTGGACTGCGGGACGGATCACCATGCACCTGATCCGGGCGTTCTGCTGGAATCCGAATGATCACATCATCCCGCCGGGTACGGGGGTGGTCTGCAAACAGGGTGCAACCCCCTCTCTTGGGGTTTGGCGAGGGCGAAAACATGCCGATGAGAGCCCCGGGGGAGCGGCGCGAGGTCCCGAGGAGGGGCGGAAGAGTTTTATTCCACGGTTCCTCGGCTCCTGATGTGATACACAGTGGGATACTTTACAGATGGTGCGATCTCACAAATCAGTCGAGAGCATCGGCGAAACTGTGAAACGTGCTTGGGGTGCATATCCCCAGATTCCTAGCCTTTCGATGACCTATCGCACATCGTTAGCAACGGGTGTGAAAATGAGGAACGGGGACGGGTGGCGGCAAAAAGCGTACCCTGTCCGTTCGACATGCACCATTTCCTGGGATTTAAAGACGCGCTTTCATCAAGGTGAAGAACTGGGGACGCGCTCTCGTCAAGGAGATGAGTTGAAGCCGCCCACAATGTCACATTCATTTCCCGTGGTTTCGATCTGGGCGGGGTGTTTTTCTTTTCCTACACTTACCGTCCACCTTCATCCCTGGAGAACGGGGCCATTGTTCGAAACATCCTGCAAACAAAAAGGCATGTCATGCGCCAGGCGGCACATCCGACAGACAGGCGACAAACAACCGCAAACAAGTTCCACTTTGAGCCGCCCGTTCGAACAAGACCGCCCAAGACATGTACATCACCACTGCACCTTCGCTCTTTTTGGGACTGGGAGCGCGAGTATTTATCAACAAGTTCGTGTACCACTACGACTCCTCGACTATCCCCGACTTCGTCTTCCTCGGCCTATGGCAGGGTACCGCCGTCTACTACCTGCTTATGCGGCAGGCTGAATTCGCCTGGGCCGCGTCCGTCGGGATCCTCGGCAGGCTCTTGATCGACTTTGCACAGACCTGGGACACGAGCAGATGTGCGTGTACGCTGTTGGGAGTCGCTCTTGGCATTCTCATCACGGACATCGCCTCTCAGTTTCTCGAGGACGACAGTGGGCGCCCGGCCATTTTTGGAGGCATGGGAGGGTCACCCAGTTCAGAACGCCAACACAATCGAAGGAGGCCAAGCAGGCGGTTGGTACAGTTTTCCCGGACCAATAGTCGCGTGGAGCCGGTGAAAGACAAAGGAAAGGAGGTAGCCAGGGATGGTGGACGAGACCGGGGACGGGGCGGACGCGATAGGCATAAAGACGAAAAGCTCGAAGACTTCAAGAGGATGCGGGACTGGGAATCACGCTCTATCATCACTGCAGACTCCATCACCTCCTCGGACCTGATCCATCCCAAGTCCATGATGACACCGATCCAACGCGAAGTCGCCAACTTACGCGCCAAGGCGTCGCTGGCCGACACCGAACGGCGGAGGTTCAAGGAAGAAAAGAAGTGGGCAATCTCGCAGGGGAATGCTGCCCGTGCAGAACAGATGGGCTGGCAGGTAAAACGGTACGCGGCTCTGGTGGACAGTTTTCACAAAGAGGCGGATGCTAAACTGCTCGAGGGTGCGTTGTCCTCCTTCGCGTTCGTCGCACCTGATATCTCATCACCCTCTTGGTTATCAGCATCTGGACTCAAGCCTATCGAACGGTCCAAATCGTACCCAGCACCTGTGCGACCAACAGCGACAAAAGCTTACACAGATATTGTCCCACCTGCGCCTGCCCCTACAGTCGTCAGCGTTGAGTTCCCCCGGAAGAGGCGCAGCTCTTCTGGCCTCAAACCTGCTATCCGAGTATCAGGCAGAGAGTGGGTAGTGCAAGCATTTGGATGACGTACCTAAACTCACGCCCCATATAGCTTACGCGAACCTGGTCCAAGTACTAGCAAGGCCAGATAGCACCTGCCCTCACGGCTAGGCTGACACTGTTACTTCCCTCCTCCCCGGACACACCCCATTCATCGGTCCCGACTCTCTACGTTGATAACGAGACGACTGACTCCTCACGTATGTAGCTTCTGTAACACCACTCCACCATCTCTCCTTTTCCCAGACGATCTCTTGTAAACTATAGGTTAGGTAGCGTAGCGTAGGTAGAATAGACGTGCTTGCTCTAGTGTCAATGCAAAATATCTATTTCACCTTGATCACCCCAGAAAGCGTGTGGTGTGATTGTAGAAATCGTACAATAGTTTGTTACACGGGGGAACAGCGATGGTTAAAACTCGACTTCCCGGACGCCGCTCTTGTCGACAACCTTCACTTTGAACTTTCCAGGAGTGACGACCAGGCGCTTAGAAACCTCGTCTATGCACCTCCGCAGGGTCGCCAATCCTTCCTCCAGTGTGGCCTCTGGATCGTGGTACCTAAAGCACATCTATAAACATCTCGAGCTCGTCTCACAGATACTGGACACGGACTTATCAAGCAAACTCAGGGCGAAATAACTCCCATATCCGTGGGCGGCGAACGGCACGATAGCCATCGTCCCCAGATAATCGATCCAGTAGAGCTTCGGTTCATGAACGGAGAGATCGTACCCCGCCACGAGCAGGTTGACGGCGTAAGGTGATCTGGAGCGCAGAGAGTCTGCGAGCTCGCGGCGAATCCAGGAAGCGGCAGAGGGGGGCGGGAGGGGGTAGGTGTTGCGGATGTGGGCGAGACGGATGTTACGTTCGACGTATTCGGCGAATTGGACGGTATCGCCTGTGTTGCGGGTGACGTTGATCGTTCGAATACAGATGACCGATACAGGCCACTGAAAGTGAGCTCACGCAGGAAACTGAGAGGCTACGTTGACCGGCTTGCCTGGTTCGCCTGAAAAGGCCATGAGGAGGTGAGAACCGAGGACTTTGATTTTGTCCTCGTTGGTCTGCATTTTTACGATTGACCGTGAGGCGGTCATGTCTGCGGCGACGATTACGTAGCCCTTTCCGGTGATGGCGAACGAGCTGTCCATCGTGAAATATTATCGAGAGGAAAGAATTGGGACGGATGAGTGGGAGAGATAGTACGCGCGTTCACTCGAGAGATGATCGGACCCGGTAAGTACGCGTCACTTCGATGTTATTCATCTATGGAGGGAATTCTTCAGCTGGACGATATGCCGTGCAACTTGCTAGGCTCCGGCTACGAACTCGCGACCGTGGCTCCCCCCCCCGGAACCCCAAGCCCCTCCATCGGGTTCAAGAAACGTGTTGTAGGGGAAGTCAAGTAGTGTACACGAGCAAATGAATCTCGATTTGACAAAATAACTAATGCACACCATCTCCTGAGAGGATATATACAGTCGACAATTATTACCAGAGAATTGGGGGAAGGGAGATAGAGACAATAACGAAAACAAGAACAAGATAAACAGCGAGAAACCGTATAGCACAGGGAATCATCAAGAGCCAAAGTTGCGATGAATGCTTGCCGAAGGAGGGACTACCGTACACTCTTGCCATTGGTCGAACCGTTCACCTTACTCCCACTAGATTTCCTTGGGACCTCTGGAGTTTGTTTGGGGCCACTGCCCTCCTTCATGACCATCTTCCCATGTATCTCTTCGAGTTTTGACGCCTTGACCTTCTTGGGCCAAAACAGCGTAACGAAGCTGAAATGCCAAACGTCAACAACACCCCTCACATCCTAAAAGCTGGAAAACACGTACGTCCACAAGTGTCTTTTCCATCGAGCGGCATCCTCTCCAGCAGCGGCTTTGGTTTTCAAGACAACTTCAATCCTTCGGCCAATTGCAGAGAGTGAGTCCTTCAGGATTGCGACCTTCTTTTCTCGAGGCATGTCCTCTCCAGAAAGTTTTAGGTCCTTCAATTGCTTCTTCACCGGTCGGAGTTCCTCCTTGGTTGCAGCTTCGTCCATCGATGGGCTGTAAAGCGATCAGGAGGCCGGACGAGCAACATACGACACGAGACATACCATTCGTCAGAGGATTCGGAATCAGTGAACGTTGGGGTTGCTCTGCGTTTCCTCTTCCTGGACCCTCCCTCGTCGACGGAGTGGCCGATCTCGCTATCTGCTCGCCTCTTTGTTCCGTGGGAAGACGACGCAACTGGCGTAGGCGAGGCAGTGCTGACTTTCTTCTTCATGCTACTCTCGTAGGAACGATACTTCTCGTCGTGCTCCCGCAGAATACCAAGCAAGAAGTCGCCACGTCGAACGAGATGGATGGCGTTCGGGATCGGCTTTGATGATGCGTCCTCTCCCTTCTTTGCCTCCTCGAGGAAGAACTTTCCTTCAAGGCCAAGCTTAGGATCCTTCTGCATCGCTTCCCAATTTCCGAACCCATAGAGGAAGGCCCCGACGAGGAGCATAGCGTCTTCTTGAGGACCCCAGCGGCCAGACCAGTTCAGTACGGGCCGGATGTTGTCGACAGGGATGGTCCAATCGTAAACTGAATCCACCACGTCGCCGAGGAGTGTATGGAGGAGCTTCAGATCGCGGTTACGACTGACCACGGTCTCTGCATTGATGTTCCCAACGTTCTTGTACGTGACCAAGACCGCCCTGCTCTTCTGAGCGTTGGTGAGAGTTTCTCCAGCATCCATCTTCGCTCGTTTCGACGCGTTGCTCTCTTCGACGGCTTGGGTGCAGATCTCCACAATGTCGTCGGCGACGTCCATGATCATACCCCTATCCTTGTTAGTCAGCTTGGCTTCTTGGACCTGAAGGGGGGTTAGCTACGTGGAATAAAACAGAGCAGGGATTACTCACGATCACATCGTAACACTGTCGGATCTCACCCCATCGTTGCATACTGCGGATCAAGACACGAATGTCCCGCTCCTTGAGCTCCATTGCCTTCTGGCTGGCCGTCTTGCGGGGAGGGGCAGGAGCCTTAGGCTTCTTGACAGCGGAACTCGGGCCAGCGTGATCGACATCCATGCCCTCATATGACACGGGGACCGTCGCGCGTTTACGATCCCTCGCTTGCGCAGCAACCTCCTCCTCGATGCGTCGCTTCTCCTCCTCACTCTCAAGCCTCTGCCTCTCCTTCAAAGGAATGATATCTTCCCAACTCATGTCGTTCTTGATGTCGCTGACAGAGGCGAACTGTGACAAGAAGGCTTCGCCACCCATGGAGGTGCTGCCAGCGCCGTCGGAAGCTAGGGTTTCGTGATCTTCTGCGTGATTGAGAATATCGTCCAGATCCATGTTATCGAGCTTCTGGTTCTGCTGGTTGTCGTCTTTGTCGAATCTGGGAGGAAAAGCAAAAGAAGGTTAGGGATTACCGTTCCCTGAGACGCATAAATACACGTACATCTTCTGGGCACCATACTTCAGAACTGCTTGAAGTTCGTCCTTGCTCAGATCGGCCGCCTTTCCGTTATCCTTAATAGACGAGCCACCTTTCGAGCTGAGATGCGCTTGGGAAGTATCCATTTGGTTGATGACTGGACGGTGCGTATATTCGTGAGCATGGCGGGGAAACAGGGACAAGAAAGATAAAGAGAGGTGAAAAGCTGAAACGTGGTACCCACTAGCATACTCCAACACCATCTTCTTTTTGGCACGCTCAAGGACATCCTCTTCCATCGTGTCTTTGCTGACGAACCGGTACACGCTCACATGTGACTTCTGGCCAATACGATGGGCCCGCGCCATGGCCTGGAGGTCATTCTGCGGGTTCCAGTCGCTCTACAGGTCACCGGAAAACGCACGCAGCAGCAGCATGTAAAACGAACATGAGAAATCACGACGACGATCGAGACGGGGTGTTCGGCTTACGTCAAAGATAATCACTGTGTCGGCAGTCTCGAGGTTAATTCCCAGGCCGCCAGCGCGCGTAGAGAGCAGGAAAGCAAAATCTGGCGAGCCAGGGGAGTTGAAATGCGCGATAGATTTCTTTCGGGCATCCGAGGACACCATGCCGTCTAACCGTTGATGCTGATAGCCACGGAGCGCCAGGTAGTCGGTTAGAATGTCAAGCATGCGAACCATTTGACTGAAGATCAGAACACGATGGCCGTCTTGTTTGAGACGGGCCAGAAGTTTATCGAGAAGGACCATCTTCCCGCTGTTCATCACAATACCCTTCAGAGTTTCCTCCTGGTTGTCGGTACGAACTTCAACGCCATCGAACAAATAGGGATGATTCGCGGCCTTTTTGAGTTCCATAGCTTTGAGGTGTCACATAAGCAACCACATATCCTCATATGCACGTGCAAAACCTCACCGATGTTGAGCAAACTGATATTGTTATTCCCATTGGCACTCTTGACAAGACCTTGGAAATTCTGGACGCAACATTAGAAAACATCCACCAGACTGCGGCAGTTGTTTTACCTTCGTCAGGATGTTTTTGTACCAGTGGGTCTGCAAAGAACTCATCTCCACGCGGAGGATGCGTTCGCTCTTTGTCGGGAGGGATGTAAGGACATCACGCTTCAAACGCCTCAGCATGTACGACTCAAGTTGTTTGTGCAACTCCTTAATCTTTTCCTCGTGATCCTCGTCGGTGAGATCGAATTCATTCGCAAGGTGGACTGACGGATGAAAGGATGAGTCAGTTTCCTCTTAACCATCTGGAGTTGTACCAAACCCACACTTGTCAGGCATGAGGAAGTGCATCAAGGAGAGCAATTCTGAAACGTTCTTCAGAGCGGGAATGGGATTTGTATGAAATCCGGACTGACCTTTGACGTTGTTTTGGAGGGGTGTTCCGGTGATCAGAACCCTGGAGGCTGCAGGAAACGTGCGAAGCGCTTCGTACAGCTGACTCTCGGAATTCTTCAACCGGTGGGCCTCGTCGACCATCAAGACTTGCCACTTGATCTCCCCCAGATCCTTGTGGTCGCGCAGAGTGAGCTCGTAGGTGGTAAGTAAAACGTTCATCTTGAGTTTCTTGGAGGATTCCCCAAATTCGTATGTCCTTATGTTCTCCCGTGCGAGAGCGTTTCCGATGTAGGTGATAACATTGATGTCTGGTGCCCAGGTTGCAAATTGTGCTTGCCAGGCGGTGATGGTGGAGAGAGGGACGATGACAAGGAAAGGGCCATATTGGTTCCTGCTGTGAAACAGGTACGACAGGAATGACACGGACTGCACAGTCTGCGAAACGTGTCAAAGGACGAGCGAATTCAATGGAGTGCCGACCTCACCTTTCCAAGGCCCATTTCATCCGCGAGGATTCCATTCTCTCCTGTCAAATCGGGTAAGCACGTTGCGCTGGTACCAAAAGATAAAACGAACCTTTCGACCAGAGGTATGCTAACCAGTTCAAACCAGTAAGTTGGAAATCTTTCAGCTCGCCCCCAGTTTCTGAGAGATAGTCCGGATCGGAATTGAGCCTCTCGAATGCCGGCCTCTTGTCTTTTGGATAATATGCGCTGCGGTATGGGAACTTGCCCTCGGCCTCCCGTCTCTGATACGCCTCGATTTGGGGTTTGGAGGTAGCCCTAATCATGTCATGGGTCTCCCAGGTGCAGTGCTCGTACCCCAGACCTGTCCACTTGCAGAAATACTCAACCTGCCCATCGGCAGCCTGGCGTTGAGAAATGACTCGTTCAACCTTCTTGAAACTTTCCTGCTCCTCCTTCTCGCGTTCCTTGTCCAGGAGGAGAGTTTCGTAGTCTTCTCTTGAAAGATCTGGGGCTTTCAAGCGTGCCTGGTAGGCTTTGTAAGCTTTGATGTAGTTATCTACACGCTTCAAGCCCTTGTAACGCTTCAAGAATTCATACGTCTCGTCTGTATTGTGCAAGTGAGAGAAGTTCTTCCACTTGATGTGGAACCGCTACGGAAACCATTCAGCGTGCCGTGGGGGGAGACAGAAGTGGCAATCCTACAATATTTTCATAGAATTTGTCCTCGGTGTCGCCCTCCTTGCCCTCGTCACGGGTATGGGTCAGAACTTGCTCGATTTCGTCCTCCTGGGGATATTGCGCGGCGGACTCCGTGTAGTAGTATCCGGGATGCGTATCTTCCTCAAAAGTTTCGAAGTCTTCAACATCGTCAACATATCTGGGGATCCTTCCGCCTCTAGTGGACACCCTAATTTCATCACCCACACGAACTCTCTTTTTCTTCTTGGATCGAGAGCCATAATCTGAGTCGGAGTCGGACTCTGAGGGTGGACGAGATGGACGTGGCGCAACTGTGGCTTGAGGCTCGTGAGTCCCGTAGAATCGGAGGATACAGTGGCGGGTGGTACCTTTGGGTTTGGAGGATTGTTTCCTCTTCTTTGTGGTCTTCTTCTTAGAGCCATATTCCTCGTCGGCGTAGGAGGGATCGCCTTCGTCGTCCTCCTCTTCCTCGGTCTCGTGGAGGTCGTCCTCGTATCCCTAGTGAATATGAGTGTGTATTTGAGACAAAACGCGTAGAAGGACAAACAGAATCTTCGTCTGTAGGGCGGGTCTGGCAGTGTTGCCATATATAAGTGCGGTCGAGGGAGGGTATGAGATCACCACTCACCGTCCTCCTTGATGTAGAAGCTACCTGTGTTTCGAAAGGTGAAGAGTATTGCTGGGGAATGTCTTGTTCGTAATCAACGACGCCGTCGGCGTCGATGTCGATGTCTCCCTGGGCGTCGTCAAGGTCGTCTGAATCGATGTCCATGACGTTGTTTGGGTCGAGGATGCTGCCTTCCTCATATTCGTAGGACAACATCGGGCGGAGGGGATGGGGAGGAGGGGACGTGGGGAGAGCGAGCTGGTCGTCGTTAGCTCGTGTGGGTGATGCGTGGAATGGCGCCGGCAGGCCACTTGGTCGTCGTTGCCGACGACGCTCACCGGCCCTTGCTCATTGTCTGCGACGTCCCCGGACAATAGTTTTCCATCTATACCACATTACAGCTCTGTTATAGACCCATCGTGGTGAACCCTCGTCTGCACACCCCCGCCAGGTTTTCTTCATGCAAATCACCTCTGAATGTCAGGGCCGTCGACCCGGACACGCCCGTCGTCATCATCTCGGACGGCGAACAGCGGCCGTGCACTTTTCTGCCTCGTACCGGCAATCACTCTTATTCTCTCAAAACCTCTCCTGGGATATCCCTGTGGGGACCGAAGATACGCTGGGACCAAGCGAGAAACGCGGAGTCGCCAATACCTTGTCCATGTTCCTCGTCGCTGTGCACGGAGGCGCCGGCGATCACCCATCATCGAAATCCAAAGTAGAAGAAATCAAACAGGCCTTGCGTCTGTAGGTTTCCAGGATCTCCAGTTCAGTTTCCAGAGACATATTGAATGGCCAGAGCGTGTATGGAAGCCACCGCATCGCTCAACAACCGCTCGTCCGCGGTGGACGCCGTCATCTCGTCAATCAGCGTTCTCGAGAACGACGCCTGTCTAAACGCTGGCTATGGCTCCAATCTAACCATCGACGGTCAAGTTGAATGCGACGCTTCTGTCATGAACGACAGCGGTGGGTTTGGAGGTGTCGGCGCCGTGTCTGGTCAGCTCCCCGCTGTCGCACATGGCCCGGAACCCTGACGGGAATGTCAGAAATTCGCAATCCCATACAGCTTGCACATGCCGTGTTGAAGCATTCCCAGGTGCCATCCCCTCTGGGTCGAGTCTCTCCATTGTAAAAAATCCGACCAGAGGCGAGATTCGTGCTTAACAAATTGTAGGATGCTGGTTTCGCAGGGTGCTCACACTTTCGCTGTTTCAAATGACGTTCCTAGATGTGATCCTACAGTTCTGGTCGCCCCTCGTTGTACCATAGAATGGGAGTACTGGAAGAAAGCACTCAGTGATTCGTCATCTTTCATCCCAAAACAGGACCGAAATGTCGAGATGCCGATGCAAGATACTGTAGGCGCCATCTCCTGGGATTCAAACGGGAAGCTCGCTGCTGGGGTTTCGAGGTTTGTCATTGCTCCCGCGTGTGTTCTCTCTCATTTAGGTGGCCCACAGCGGTGGGTTACTCCTCAAATATCCAGGTAGGATCGGAGAGGTGAGAAAACGGCATGATGATCCTTTGGGTGTCCCGTTAATGTATACAAGGCAGCAGTGTTTGGTGCTGGGTGTTGGTCACAGTCGGATTACCGAATCGGTGTCACTTGCAGTGTATCGGGTCCGGTATACTAGTCAGCACTCCTGAGACACCACCTTAACGGATCACAGGGACTGGGGAACAGATCATATGTGCCGCGATGGCACGGACTCTGTCCGAACAGCTGCTTGAATCGTTCTCCCCCGAAGCCGGGTTTGATGCGGAAAATGTGTTTGAACGAGTCTTGGGAACCCATCTACGACGTCAGTCTGACACAAGTCGTATCACCTATGACACCGACGGACTCCACAGGTTTCTGCGGTAAGGATCGGCCCCAAGCTGGCGTCATCGTGATCACAAAAGAAATTGGGGAAGATGAGGACAAACAACCCACGGGTAGGCAACTTTTGGTCCCTCGGACAGAATCTTATCTCCCATCCTAGCACGACTCTGGTGCGCCTTCACCACCCCAACCATGGCCATTGCCTACGCTTCGTCTCTCGACAGAAAACCCAAGGTGCCGTCTTGAGAACCTTCCCGGTCAGATTGGGTGCTGAACCACGCGATAGGCGTTGATCCTCCGGCGACCAGACCACAACTCTAGCTCTGTTTTCATTACATCCCTGTCGCTTGTCAGATAGAAATACGATGCCCACCTCTTGATGAGATTTCACGATGCGAGGGAAAACTCAAGTTCGAACGTGCCCGTGACTCATGCCACGCGATAGCCATCAAACGCGTTTAAAGCCGCGTCGCGCCGAAAATCAACCCCTTGTCTCACCTCTCCAACGTTTAAATATTTCTTTCGCACTCCTGCCTTTGTCCACGCACTCTCTTACTCGCCCTGCATCCACCCAACTCATGTCCGCTGTACCTAGTAACCTTACCGCGTCACCCGCATCCACCCCTTCTAAGAAAGTTGGTGCCCGTTTCCAGCTCATCGCGGCGCGTTGCTGACAAACCTTCTGAGCAGGCTGCTGCTGCGATGAAGGTCATGTCCCTAGAGACCCCCGCTAAGCTTGCGAAGAAGTCACCAGCGCTGCTCTTTGAAGAGGAGGAAGCCGAGGAGGTTCCAGAGGTTGACGAGCTCGAGGTCCTCCGAACCCGTTTCGTCGGTGACATCGAAATCACTGAAGGTACATCAGTACTGCTCACCGTTCTCGACATTTTTCCTAACCATGATTAAAAGACAAAGAGCCGCTGCTCGTCGAAACGAAGCGGCGATTTGTGTTGTTCCCCATTCAATACCCCGAGGCACGTATTTAGGCATGAATGGTCGCGTCTAATCTAATCGTCGACGTCTCTAGATCTGGCAAATGTACAAGAAAGCTGAGGCCTCGTTCTGGACAGCAGAGGAAATGGACCTGTCCAAGGACATGCACGACTGGACGAACAAGCTAAACGACAACGAACGCCACTTCATCTCTCATGTTCTCGCCTTCTTCGCTGCTTCGGATGGCATTGTCAATGAGAACCTTGTCGAGCGATTCTCGAACGAGGTTCAGGCTGCTGAAGCGAGGTGCTTCTACGGGTTTCAAATCATGATGGAGAACATCCACTCCGAAACCTACTCGCTCCTCATCGACACGTACATCAAAGACCCTGCTCGTCGAGAGTACCTCTTCGACGCTGTCGAGACTATTCCCTGCATCAAGAGGAAGGCCGACTGGGCCCTTCGATGGATCTCGGACAGACGCGCATCATTCGCTGAACGCCTGGTTGCCTTTGCCGCCGTCGAGGGTATCTTCTTCTCTGGTTCATTTGCTTCGATCTTCTGGCTGAAGAAGCGCGGGTTGATGCCCGGTTTGACCTTCTCGAACGAGTTAATCAGTCGTGATGAGGGCATGCACACCGACTTTGCATGCCTCTTGTTCTCTCACTTGAGGAGGCGCCCTCATCCCAAACTCGTAGAGAAGATCATCACCGAGGCTGTTACCATTGAACAAGAGTTCCTTACTGGTCAGTCTTCTCGTGAACCCCCTAACTTCAGTCCCAACCTCATTCTTTCTTGTTTAGTTGCCCTCCCTGTTGCTCTCATCGGGATGAATGCCAAGCTTATGTGCCAATACATCGAGTTCGTCGCCGACAGACTCCTTGTGGCTCTTGGCAACGATAAGGTGTACGACGTGACGAACCCCTTTGACTTTATGGACATGATCTCTCTCCAGGGCAAGACCAACTTCTTTGAGAAGCGCGTGTCTGATTACGCCAAGGCCGGAGTCAACACCTCGTCCACTACCACTGCCAACACTGAGGGCCCTGCTCCCAGCAAGACCTTCACCTTGGACGAGGACTTCTGATTTTCTATTCATGATTCACCCATTTTGCATATCCGCATCAGATCTCACTCTCAACACGCATTTGAACGCATATTTACATTGCATGGGTTTGCTTTCCAGTTTCGTCATCTTTTTCTTATTGCATTGCGACACATCCTATCCTATAACCCCGCGACACCCTATCCACCTCCTTCCGCCCTTTCACCTTGGTAGTCGAGTAGCTACCGTGACAATATAGGTGACATCTGAGACCACACCCTTCGTATGAGTGAATCGTCCTCGATGGGTAAGCTGTTGCTGGAGGGTATTACCAACGGATCAAGGCTCTTTCGGAGTAGCCGCGGGGATATACGTGTTCAAGACGCCCCTCGGTACGCTTGGTGTTCACCCAGCGAGATATCCTGATTTCAAAAGCTGAACTGTTGGGGACCAGTCGCCCGTTTCCCGATACTGTCCACTTCCCAGACTTTTTCGAGCTTAGCACCGGAGTCAAGCTGCATGGGTTCCTCGCCATCTGCGTCTTCTTGGGAATCGATACCGGCCGCTCTTAAGCTTGGACGAACACCCAACGTTGCGCAGAGGGCCTTGTACCTCGCCCTGATCTGACGGAACAACCTGGGGATGTCAACCTCCGCAGAGGGATCCGATTCTGAGGGCGTCCCGGAAGGTGAAGGATTAGTTCGTGGAAATTGCGCTATCGTATCCAGTAAGACCCTTATATTGTGGATCGCTCGACTGGTCCAAGCCAAATGATCAGCATCCAGCAGGGATATGTATCCACGAGTGTACGAACTCTTCTGATCTTCCGGTGGACTCGTAGATCTTTTTCCAGGTCAAGGCGAACCCTTCGTAGAATCCGAGTTCTTCAAACATCTCGTAGCCCTTCTCGCGACCGAGGGCACGACCTTCGATCAGACCGTGGATTTGGCCGTGAGCGAAACCGTCTTCATACCCTTCATCGTAGAACCTGGACAGTGGCGTCAGCAGTGGCAAAGTAGCAAGCTACTCGATCTCCCATCACATACGATTGCTCCAAGTGGACTAGAGACTCGATGTCGACATCCATCGGAAAACGAGCGAGACAGGGTTGGACGATCTTTGAAACGGTAACTGAAGCCGCCGTGATCGGCGCTTTGGCCCTCGACCTCTTGTTGGACGATCATCGAATCATCGATCACCAGCTTGGACACACGGCATACAACTCTCTCTGGAAATCTGCTGTGGGACCCGGATAGCTAGTCGATTTTCACACTCTGAAACTGAAACCCGACTAGAACGAGCGACAGCGACTTTGTCTTGGTTGACACACGGAATGGAAACACTTCCCCTCCAATTGTTCTCATCCCGCGATGGGAAATCGCCTCAGGCACCTCCACTTTGGAACCTTAAGGTCTCAAATTCCCAACACTGGATCCTCCGAGTTTGGCTTGGCTCGTCGCCTATGCTCACGCGTGGGGAGAACGACGCAATGGTGAGCCTAGTCTCTGGAAACAGATCCCCGCTTTGGTCTGGTTTCATTTCCGCCCAACACTTGACATGATCCCCCAGCTGCTAGATAAATAACGCCACAACGAGTGAGAAACTCCCTCAGTTACCCCATCCCCCGGGGCAGCTCTGACGAATCGACATGACCTCCATCAAACAAGCCCGCCGCGCGACGGTCCGTCGACTCAAGTCTGTCGTCTCTATGTGCTTCCTATCCCTATTACACCTCAAACCTCCTCACGACGGCTGCCCGAGCCAGTACAATCACACGACGCGGATGTCTGGGAGCTTCGACTCCCAGAGGACAAGCAGGATGTCTGGAAGCTTCGACTCGAAGAGGATGACCAGAGTTTTCGGAAGCTTTGACTCTCCGAGGATTAGCGGGGTCTACGGCGGGTACGAATCTCGCAGGGCGTCCGGATTGATCTGTGAGTGTTGCAATTGTGAGCTTGCCCATTTAGACCGCTGCAACCTTGTTCCTGTGTAGAACGACGCCCCTCGCGCCTACCTTTCTTCCCGAGAATCCAAAACTTCCTCTTCCCTTCCCCTACCGCGAGTTATGTACATTAACCTCCGCCGTCACGACATAATACCACCCAAATTCCCAGAATTCTTCAACCAGTATTTAATGCGGCTGCGTAATATGAGGTCACTGTAGGATTAAGCAGTATGTTATAGGATTAAGTACAGAGATGAAGCGTCCCGGTCAATATGTGAAGCAAAAAGCCGAGTACAAGAGAGGGAGTCCTGCAATCAATGTCTTCGATCCCACCCTCTCCCTTTCGACTTTCGAGCCTCATCGACTTCAACCCGGTTATAAACATCCCCGTACCCGCTACGAACGGTACTGGGTGTGGCGCTTCCAGCCAGCTCCCTCCTCTTCCTCTCAATCAATTCCCTCGCTCGTTGCCGCTCCGCCGACTCTCGACTCAACCGGGAATCGAGCTGAGAAGGAGGCCGGTCAGGATCTGACGATCGCGACCCACTCGGAGGACGTCTCCAGTCCCTCCGCGACGAAAAGGGAGAGGTTTGGGAGGACGAACTCGCTAACTGTGATTTTATCGATGTGAGGGGGTCTGCGTTCGATTTACGATTGATGTCGCGAGTCCTGTGTGGATGAGTGGAGGATGAGATACTCTGGTACTCTGGCAGTGGAGAAATCGGCTCTGCACGCACCTCATATCGTTGTCCATGTCATCTAGCTCCCGCCCCTTCCCCTTCTCTGAGTACCACGGCTTCAAATCCTTCTCTGACGGAGCGAGAGGGACACCTTTATCCGTTTCATTTGTAGATTTCTTGACCTTTGTGGATATGATCATCTCTTGCTGTGCACCTGTGAACATTCTGATACCAGCGGCGAGGGTAATGCACGTCATACCCTCTCCAAATCTTCAAATAAGTTGACGTGGCCCTGAGAGCTCTCGATCACGTCCGAAGTTCGTTGACTGAGCAACTTCTCCTCTTCTCGGTCTTGTTGCCGTCTACTTGGCTTGGAAGAGACGCCAGCTCGACTCCTAAGCAGGTCTATGCGAGCCTCTGAATCCTGTCCGGAGTACCAAACGTCTCGGTATCAGGTGTTCGGTGAAGTGGTCGTGTCACGTACGGCAAGCAACATGCGTCCTTCCGTGGCAGCCTCTTTTAGGCGAGCTTCCTCCTCATCTTTCCGGACCCGTTCGATATTATCTCGCCTGTATGGGTGGTAGGATTTGTGATGAGCGATGTTCAGCTTGCCCATTATGAATGATGGTGACTTCGAGGAGGCTGCGGGTGATCGGCCGATCGCTGTGGTCGCCTCCAGGTCTTTACCACGGGTGTACGATAGGGACAAGTTGATGTGGCCAACAGGCGGCAGGGCCCTGGAATTTGATGTTCAACGTAACCCATATCGCCCGTGGGGACCACGGTATCCCCCCGTAGGTGAGGCTCACACCGGTCTCACTCGGGCTTAGCTGTACTTGAATTTCCAATGAGGAGCATTTCCGGAAAATACAATTCTAGGGTCGTGAGATGTGTGCCAAGAAAATTTCCATTGATGAGGACACAATTGCTGCATGTATCAACAAGATCGCCATGTTCTTCCTGCAAGAAACACACAGACGAGCGCAGCGTAACAAGATACAGAGAGAACAGGGGTGGCGGTACACGTTAGATACAAACCAAAAATTCGAGCAACTATGCGAGAGCATCATACAACTTCATAAGAAGGTGTCGCATCGGCGCCCGTTTTAGGGGAGATTTCTCTCCACTGCGGTGAGGGAATTTCTTCACTGACTGCAGGAAGTAATCGATGTCAGGTCCACTATTCGTCCGTCAGGGAATAAATGGATGCAAAACAGCTCACCAATAGCACAAAAGTCAGACCTGAATACCGCCATCTGCCAATCTCCTTCCCGCTTCATCTTGTCCACCCTCTTCTTCGCCAACTTCCACCTTACCTTCAGATCATCATCCAGTCCCTCCAAGCAATTAACCACTACCAAATCGTTTCTCGGGTTAATCCTCCCCTTCTCACTAATGCTAGCCATGATCAACTGCGAGACGTCCGCCGAACGTATGATCGAATCAGACCTCCAGAAGACCAACATCGCCATGTGGTCAAAAGGAGTGTAGAGGGAGGCAAGGTGGCGACTGGAATCAGACCAGTGATAATTTGCTTCGTAAGTTTCGATTTCCTCCGACGTGGTCGCAAAATCCTCAGGCAACCGAACATGGAATGGCAATCCGACCCTTGTAGACGCTAAAATCATCTCGAACTCCGGTACCCACGGGGCCAGATCAACTTTCCTTGCATTCACTTTCTCCGTGGCATGAGAGATGGGGATCGGAAGTTCCTTGGCTCGAACGGCTTCCGTCGTCAAGTCATTCCAGAGAACACTTTGCAGGAATTCCGAGAGCCAGTGGGATGGGTAGCCGATCGAATGGAGGTAAAGGAGGGACCGGAAGAGTGCGACAGGATTGTTCGCGAAGCGAATTCGACTGGGACCTGGGTCCCGAATATTACCGGGGACGAGGATGTTGATGAGTTGAGTGGAGAGCCAGTGGGTAAGCTCTTTTCTCGCGGCAAGTTTGGACGGCGGGAGTGGATATTTGGTTTTGAGGCGCCCTATGGAAAGCGCACCGGAGACGGGAGTTCCAGTGATGATACGGCACCCAAGGAAGCGGGGGATGTCATGTGGCTGCAAAAGCGTGTACCTGTGAATCATCTTGGTGCCCTATTCTCAACACCTCATAGAATAAGCTATCTCACGTGTATACAAACTGTTCGTTATTGGCCCATACAGGGCCGTTTAAGCCGCAGCACAGGGCAACAGCAGCTTCCTCGTTATCCGTCTGCAGAATGGGGAGTACCTGGGTGATGACATTAATCACGCCGTGGGTGTAGTCACTATGAATCCTCCGCATGATGGTACGTTCGCACAATAGAATCGATGACTTGAACTCACGGAATGTTGTCCGTCCAGACCCTAAGGAAGGAACGTGGGAACTCCTTTGGTCGGTGGTGATCCTCCCCACTCCTTATCAACTGCAACTCAGAAAACAGTTCAGCGCACATCATTTCAACTTTCACGCTGCCTTTTAACGCGACCAGAGTATTGGCCGCTGCGCTAAGCATTCTTGAGGTCCAGTCGTACATGACTTGGACGTCACCGGAATTTGTCGCTCCCGGTTCGGTCGAGCATTTCGACGGGTCAAATCGCCTGAGGTAATAGATGACTGAGGGTATGTCGAAAGTGGTGACCGGATACCCTTTATGGATCCCGGGTTGGAGTTGGTCTCCCTCGCACTGGGGAGTTTTGTTTAAAACAACGGGTGAGAAAACGAGGTATATAAAAAACATACATAAAATGTGAGGTTGGGCTTCCACGTCATTTTGATCTCCCGTTGCGCCTGTCCGCAATGGACTGGGTGAACCTTCACAAGTAGAGCATCGCCTCGGGGGAAATACCTTGGTGATCATCGCTCTCGGGATGTCTTTATTCTGCCTCACAGCATCCAGGAGCTGCTTCAGGGCCGGATGTCTCTGCTCGAGGCCTTTCGGGATAGGGAGCGTCTTCGTTAACTTATACCATTTTGCTTCGACATTGTTGCTTGCAGAGGGGATCGTTTCCTTTATCCCCTTCATCGCAAGCTCGACAACTTGGGATTTGTGCCGCTCGAAATACTGTCGTACCTGCCTTGATGGCAGGTGACCCGGTACTAACCCCAGTTGAACCAGTTGTTGGTCGGTCATACGCTCCAACTCAGCAGCGCAGAATTCCCGAAATATTTTATCGCCGTACTCCACAGCATTCCCTGGATGAGGGAATAAAGGACCCGACATTCCCATTCCAGGCGGTGTTGGCGTGGTCATATCAGGGACGTTGTGCAATTTGAGAGCCGTTTCTGTCTCGGTTGTCTTGGAGCTCTCGATCCAGTAGTGAATCGTACCTAAGACGGGGGGGATGGAAGTGATAGGTATGAAGATCCACGAGGGAAGCCTTGGTGGACTTTCTGTAAAACGGTCACACAAGTCGTAAAGGATGGCCATCAATCTACCAACGACGATTCAATCGCAAGAACCGAGGAGCGAACATTGGATCCACCTTTTATGACAATAGTCAGGCATGACAACCCCCATAAGCGCATACATGTACGTTGCAATAACTTCCGCCTTTGCCTCTGGAGTGATGGTCTGGCCATTGACCAATTCGTCCAGGAGAAACAGAAACACGAGATTCCTCGCGATAATAGCGGGGTGAATATCCAGGGCGGTCAAGTGAAACCGAGCCACGGTCTTTTGACGCTTGGACAGGGAGCGATGGACGTTTGTCAACCCGATGAGAGTCCCAAGGAGATGTCGTCCTAAGGAAATGGATCCAGGTCATGCACCATACGGGTTTGGAAGGAGGGCCCTTACATACCATCCCCAAAACCAGCGAGCATAAAGCTGATGTTGGACAGTTGTTCATCCGAATAGGATGAGACGTTGAGAGGGGCAGCTTCGTGACGGCCCCATCCGTGCGCAATAGACATCGTCTCGTCAGTGCTTATCTATCGGCAGACGTCTAAGAAACGGAAATGCGGAGCGGGCAAGGCTTGAGCGTACATAGAAAAATTCCATCACACGTCTTCTGCATGCGGCTTTTCAGTGACTCCACGTGAAGAGAGAGAACCGAAAGAACACACAATGGTTGTCGTCTGAAATCCATCCTGGCTAGGCTCGACTGTGCGGATCTTTTGGATGCAATCCCGTGTCCTGGGGCCTCATTCAAAACAAGATCCCACTCTTTCCATGCGGATTGAAGTTCTTTTGTGATCCCCGTGGCCTTTGAAGACGCGAGACCCTTGAGCTCCTCTATAACCTCATACCCATTCATAATCGTCTTATCCGAAATCGTGCCGTTCCGTTCGCCTTGGACGAGACACTTGGCGAGCCTCATGGAAAGGCGGAGGAGGAAAGGGACATCGGTGACGGAGTAAAGGCTCCTCGCGCGACATATCGCCTCAAAACACCCACAATAATCCCCTATTTCGTACAAGGCAGCACTGAGGTTGCCTGGGTACGTGTGATCACTGCTGTCCTTTGATTCGGCCTGTTACGGCGCTGGAGCTATGATTTCGAAGCAGGAAACAAAGCATTTAATACGCACCAGGCGATACAACTTGGCTGCCCTTGATATATCGGACGATGCGTTGGTTAGCCAGCAAAACACGATAATGCGGGAGGAAAAATTACTCTTCCATTCGACCATCCTTGAAGGCGATGTTTCCTCTCTCCTTGGCGGATGCCGCCGCGGGAGACTTTGGTGGCATCAGTGGCGATAGTGAGAACGAAATCGAGTGACGGTCGCAAACGGCCGGTAGATCGCGAGCGGGAAAGAAAAGGTTGGTGGTGGTGGACCCCAGACCGGTGTCCGGGGGGTACCGTTTCGTTCTTGCGGATGATCGAGAGAAACATTAGGCGTGCGTGTCGTGCGCACTTGAATTATGTTCCAAGCTCGAGCTGCTCGTCGAAGTTTCTTTGGGCATGAATGCATCTTGCAAACATTTTTGTGCGCGATCCCTGCCGACGGAAGGCGAGAAAAAAGTGCGAAAACATTTCAAAGACGTTATCTGGATTCGGGGGCGACGCTCCCGCCCTTTTCACTGCTCGTAGTGTGGACATTGAATATCCGGCGATGGGCGAATCTAATACCATCTCCCAGTATTTAATCGATTCATATTCTTGAATGTAGCCGTGTCTCTTATCTACCAAGTCACCCCGAGACCCGACGCCTCAGTCCCGGGCTTTGCCGCTTGTCGGCTCTATGCCTTATTTGAGTTTAGAAGTACACATCAACTGGTTACGTACCCTGGAGCGACCTCACGCTCCAATCACCATTCACGGGATTCGCTTTCTCACCCGTCGCAACCACAATCCTGAGTTGGGGTTCAGAGGGGTTTGAGCTGTTACACCCGGACGGTTCCGCAGGTGGGACACACGCTATGGCTGCACCACAGGAAGACAGTGTTGTCTCTAGGAGGTCGATTATTGATACAGGTCAGACTTATTTCTACTCTCGATTGATACACACTCATGGACCAACAGTTGAGTTATTGGTCCCGGGCATATATGCGCGCTCTCAAAAAGCCACACACCAACGTGGTGATCGACGAGGTTGCCTCCGGGGCACGCGGGGGACAATCTTGGAAGCGATTGAGTCGTGGTCAAAAGATCCCAGTATGCCACCTATATTCTGGCTGGATGGACTCGCCGGGACAGGGAAGTCCGCAATCGCACAGACAGTCGCAGGATTGTGTGATGCGCACGATAAACTGGTATCATCTTTCTTTTGTTCACGCGACGACGCCGACCACCACAGCCTCTGCCTGATCTTCCCCACCCTCGCTATTCAACTCGCACAGCAGCACCCCAAAATTTGGTCGATCCTTCTTCCTCTCCTCCGATCCAATCCGGACATTGTGTATGAGTCTCTCTCCAAACAGGTGAAGAAGTTAATCGTCGAGCCTCTAATGTCGGCGGACGTGCCAGCTATCATTGTCATCGACGCGTTGGATGAGTGGTTAGATGACACATCACAATCCGCCCTTCTCTCCGCCGTCGAATACTGGGCTAGGAAGATACCGAAGGTCAAGTTCCTCATCACCAGTCGACCCGAACCCCATATTCTGGCTGGTTTCTGTCTTCCACTCCTTTGTGGTCTAGCCGATGCTCTCACCCTTCACGATGTTGCGCCGGATCTTATCAACAACGACATCCGAATTTTCCTCGAGCACGAACTGTCTGGGCTTGCTGCCCAGAGTGGGCTGGACGACTGGCCGACGGCTGCCCAGCTGGATTTGTTGTGTGGGAGGGTGGCCGGTCTCTTCGTGTACGCCGTTGCAAATGTCAAGTTCTTGGGCCAAAAACATACATCACCCGACAAACAATACGCCATTGTTGCGCATTCTCCAGACGATACGGTCCACGAAGGAACAGTGGAGGGAGTTCATGGGGGAATGAGTCTCGATTCCCTGTGTATCTCCATTCTTCGCGCACCTTTCAAAGACAACAATGCTCAAGATGATGCTGTCGTGCGCTCAGTGCTCGCTGCTGTGGTCCTAGTGACCCACCCACTCCCTCCATATGCAATCGCCGACCTCATCTGTTTAACGGCCGGAGTAGTCATGAACATCCTCGGGTCGATTCAATCACTCCTGAGACTCCACGAAGACCCAGACGAGCCTGTCTGCCCATTTCACAAACTGCTTTCTGACCTACTCACCTCCCCAACCCGTTGCGTGGACGAGAGGTTCTACATCGCCCCCTGGAAGTCCCACTCTGAGATTGCTCTTAACTGTCTTAAGCTAATGAACGAGGGCTTGGGGGACAGTGTCTCTCTCCACGATGCTATCAATCCCAGGGTCGCGCTCAAGTATGCTTGCACATCCTGGCACGTGCACCTCACAGAGATCAGGGAAGATGTCACCGCCGTTATTCCTGCTTTACGCCACTTTCTGGAAGAACAGTTCATTGCGTGGCTGAAGGAGCTCGGTGCAGTAGACGCCGCCGCGGACCCTGTGCTCGCCTTGAACAAAACCATTTCTTGGCTGCGAGAGGTACGTTCAGGTTCACTCTGGAAGAGCCGCCAACGCTTACATCAAATTAGGTAGCTGAAGATGAGCAGCTCCTCAGCACTGCTGAACAATCTCTGCTCTTGGTAGAGTCGTCGCTGTGATTGCACATTGTCCTAGGGATTTTTTGGAGGGTAAATGCAGATGTAAACAACCGGAATGTGAAGAGTTATCGCGACAGGGGTTATTAAAAGGTTTATAGTGGTTTTCTGTGTTGATACTAGGGGCGCAAGTTTAAATAATTGTAACAATAGCATCTTCTCTGCACTCGTAGTGGGTTTGGTGGCCGGAAAAGATCGGATGCGATCTCGGAGGCCTGCAGTTGTAATCCTGGGATTACGATAACGAACAGGCCGACATACGGGAGCCGCAACATACGACAGCACATTTCAAGGACACATGACCATCACATGTCAAGATGGACTTCGAGCCTTCGAAGTGGACCGACAGCCAAACCTATATAGGGCACGCCTAATACATGGTAGTTAGATTAGTTTTCCCTTTTCCCGAAATCTCCAAAATGTTGCTGTCCTTTGTGAGTGTCGCTACCGTGTGGTAGCTTCCAGCAGTGTCACAATCTATCTCTGATCGTCTGCCACTGAATATGAATGACGATGAGATTTAGGCACGGCTCGAAGAAACAGCAAACGAAAACGAGGCTAAGTCAGGAGCAAGGGGTGCGCTTGACTCGTGAGAAACCTCAAGGCCTCACCTGCAGCTTGGTGAATATGTCGTGTATCGATTGCTGTTGAGATGCCTGTCTCAAACAGGTTAGCCATGGCCGATCTCGGCAGCACTCAGCATCCACCCGGTAGATAAGGATTGCTTGCCGAAGTTTCCCGACGAGGTTGACAGGATGTGCCACCCATTTTGTAGAGAATAAGATATCTGATCGAGTCAAGGCATTGAATTTCTACGGAGAGGCAAAATGATTAGCATTGAGGTCGGGATGGGGGCGGAAGCGCAAACGCACCTTGTTCGTAACCAATATAAGTTTCGAGGAGGTCCGGGTAGTTTTCTGTCACGAAAACATTTGCTCGCTCTGTATCCCGAAGTTCGGGCTGGGGCTGCACGTTTGTACGGCATTATTGGCCCTTGGCGCAGGTGTTCAGGCGCTCAACGTCAACCCCGGTACAGGCTGATGTGGACAAGCCATGTACTACAGCGACCAACCCATATATCCCGTACACTCCACAATATCTGGCGTGTGCAATTTCTTTTCACCGTACAGTCCCGGGAACAACTAAAAAATCTAAATGTCGAACTTAACGCTCTGTTCTGCCTTTCCTCGTTCAATCTTCACCAGCCGCTTCGCAACGCAGGCATACAGCGCGCGTGTGTGCGGCGCTCCAGTGGTTCCCATGTTTCCGGTCATGATATCCTTGAGTCGGTTCATTGGCAGTGTGCACGACGGTTGATTAACGAACAGAGCGAGGAGTAGTTGGGCAGTTTGTATCTGCTGTACAGTGGGCTCATCGCGGAGAGTCGGTGCGGTTGAGAAAGACGACAAAGAGCCCTCGGTCGGGGAAGATGGGGTAGGTGTCTTCGATGCCAGTGTGCGCAAGAGGGCACTATTACGTTCGTCAGTATCCAACACGCAAATCGGGCCAAGGAGGTGAATACAGTGTCTCTTTCGCACGCAGTGTTCTGCCTTCCCCTGGGTATTGGTATCCAGGCTGTATAATGTCCCCTATGGTGGACCAGATCTTTGACTTTACACGCACAGTAAGCCAATGCATCATGGCAAACGGACACTGGGCACTCACAACGATGCCTTCAGTCTCCATCGTAATCTGTATTCTCGGTCGGTGCGTTGGTGTTTGTGGTTCTGGATTCGCCTTGGGAGATGGTGTACGATCTCTTTTAGGGGGGCTTGGAGGAGTTACGTCCTCATTGGTTTCTGTTAGCCTGGTAGGAACCTTATCATCAAGTGGTGAAGAAGGGGTAACATCCTGTCCATCTTCGCTTTCGTCGCCCCTCGTATTAAAGTGGGGCTGAGTTATCGGTGAGTCATCGGGGTCGGTTCCCCCCTTCGCCAGCAATGGAGTTCCGAACGACGACGTAGAAATATCTCCCAGGCTCACACTCTCGTCCAACAGCAAACCTCCCTTAAAGTCCATAGTGCGGTCTGTAGGACCAGGCGTGTTCCAGAAAGAAAGTTCCTGTTGTTCCTCTGTGGGCGGAGTGGGTGGTGGGGACACAGGTTTTGGAGGTTGGAGTCGTGAGGAGCTAGATTTTGGGAATGGGGCTTTCTTTGCAGCGAGGGTTGCTTTCTATGTCGTGGGTGAGGAAACCGCTGGACGAGACCTAATTCCTCACATACCCGCTGACGTAGCTCTGCCATCCGGGCTTGCAGGTCCTCAATCTTATCTTCCTCTTCCTTGATCAGCTGTTGTGGCTGCTTCATCGGTTTACTTGACCCTGCAGGTTCGTTCTGTACTTAGTTGGACTGACAAGAATCATATTTCAAAACTCGAAATCGCCTTACTTGCCTAGCCCGCCCTGTGAGATCTTCGATGCTATCCCTCAGAATGGCAAGTTGTTCGAGGATACCCTCGGCCTTGGCCCTGGCCCGTGGCATCGGTTGTATCGATTGACTGGAAGCAGTAAGTCTCATCGCGGTAGGGCGTCGGAGGTCACCTACTATCTGTCGAGAAACTTCAATGCAGCATTTGCGTAAACCTCGGGCTCATGTTCCTGCGCCTTGATCTCCCTTCCTGTCCGTGGCCTGAGTGGCGTTGCATTTGGTAGATCAGCGCGTGTGACGTGAGTTGCACTACCGGGTCCTTCTTCTTCTGCACCAGCCTCGTATGGAGATGGGGGAACAAGCGTGAAAAGGCCAGCTTCCGACGGATCGGCCTCACGAATGAGATCACCTAGAGGAGTCTTCAGTACCGCATTCGTGTAGAACCCGGGAGAATGGTCGTCCGGCTCCGATACGTTTGCGCGAATGGATTTACTGATGGAAGACACGAGTTCGATATAATCCGGAAGCGATAGACCAGGCATATTTCTAAAGCTCAAAGATCGTGGTTGAGAGACAAGGTGTTCGCGACCTGGCACGTGCCGTGGCGCCTATCTCCCCTTACACCGGCTCACAACGCTTGGGAGGTCTCAAACTTGGTGAATAATCTCAGAGAGTGCGGCGAGAAATCAGGCGCGTGTACAGACATCGATGGCGTGAATATAATAACCATAGTCGACAGCAAATACATGGATGCGATAGGTAGAAAACTGCTTCTCGATCGACCTTCAAAACCGAATCTCGCCAAACCCTGGAAAGCCAAAGAGCTTTGGAAGGGGAGAAGACGATTCGATTCTTCTAGATATTGAGCTTTGTCCGCCTCCAGTGACGCCTCTTAGCGTTGTACTGTCGTCGAAATAGATGTAAGTATGCTTCGAAGATGGATAGAAAGCACTGGAGGTACGCACTTGGATCTTGGTGTCCGACTTCAGGCGGAACCATTGTGGGATCGGCCTACATTCGTATCCCGATTAACCTCTCATCCTCGTCTCCAAATCACCAAGGGATATCTCACCTGTTCTGGCGGGCGGCTTTAGCGAGCGTGCGCTTCGTGCGGAAGGTCTTTTGGGAAGGCTACAAACCAACGGACGTAAGGGCCTTTTGTCCAGACTTGACAACTTGGCGGATAGCGGGGACGTACCATGACCGACTTGTCTGGGGACGTTGACGGTGTTGGTGTTCGGTGTGCTGTGATTAGGGTTTACCCGGCAATCCCCGAAAACTATACACTCTGTCTCACGCCTACGCTGATATTCTCACGATCATAAAAGGGGGTATTGATGGCTCCCCCTGGCGACACGTCGCTTGATCGAGAGTTCAACACGAATCATGTTAGTCCTCAAGTTGTTATCCGCCCTCGCTCTGGCCGCCTTTGCCGCTGCTGTGGAGACAGATGTTCCAGAACTCATCATCGACAAGACCTACGTTCCTGCGGACTGCACGGTGAAGTCCAAGAAGGGCGATGGCATTCGCGTGCACTATGTCGGTGTCGTCTCTCTCCTTGTAGTGCGGCTAACCGTCGCTAAACCATTGCTTACTTTCCAGACTGGCAAACTCACCAACGGCAACAAGTTCGACTCGAGGTATGTACGGGGTCTCTTTCGGGGTTAGCCTGCTAAGTTCGACACGTATACAGCCACGACCGCAATGAACCCTTGCCACTCACCCGTGCGTCATAACATGAACCCTCCTGGGGTTGGCCTCTCTAACGAGAGAGCATACAGTTGGTGCTCGCCAAGTTATTTCCGGATGGGAGGAAGGTCTCCTTGACATGTGTCTCAACGAGAAGCGAGTTCTCACCATCCCTTCGGGCAAAGCATACGGTGCGTTTACCTCAACCAAGAGGAAATATACCCCTCGTCTGATGCGCGTTTGGAACTTCAGGTTCTCGTGGGTTTGGTAAGGTCATCCCGCCCAACTCCGCTCTCGTCTTCGACGTCGAGCTCGTCGGGTTAGAGCCCGCGTCTCGCGACGAGCTGTAGTACAATCTCTGTTTAAATATCCCAGTGCTCCCTAACGGGAGCCGCTGTAAAACACCTTGCAAGGTACTACACAATGCAACGCATCCGGCTGTTGGTCCTCCACGTGTTGATACAAATACAACTACTATAACGCAGGTGAGAGGGGCTCAGAGAACGCTCTTGAGCCACTTAATATCGACACCGTCCCTCTTGGCAAGCTCATCCATCAAGTCACTGGTCAAGAATTCGCTTGGCCACTCTCTTCCAACCTGGCCCTTCAAGTAGTGAACCGCCAGAGGAATGTCCTCCCTCCTCCAGACGCCTTTCTGACTCCCGAGTTCTTTTGCGACCTGGTCGATGAGCCTCCAGACGTACTCCTTGGAAATGATATCCCCCGTGTCGTTGGTACGAGCGCCAACCTTCACCCATTGCCAAAGTTGGACACGGGCAATTTCTGCTGTGGCGGCGTCTTCCATAAGGTGGCTAAGAGGAATACAACCGTTTCCTCCAAGCCAGGCAGCAGTATAAGCCAAAGCGGCAGAGACATTGGCGTAAACGCCTTTGCTGGTGATTTTCCCTGGAACGATGGGGTTGACTAAGTCAGCCGCAACAACGTTGACGTCCTCCCGGCGGATGTGATACTGTGTAGAACGCGTGATGAGATAAGTCTCCGTTGCGGAATAGCCGGTCCAAATTAAACGTACTTGATTGGGGCCCAGCATGTGCTGGTTGAAAACTTCCAAAGCGATGTTATTAAGGAAGGGGTGGGCAATCCAGGTTCCGTCATGGCCGTTCTTGACTTCTCTGAGTTTGTCGGCACGGACCTTGCCCATAGCGACCTCGTGGGCCTGGAGGTCATCCTTGATAGGGATCTGGGCCGACATTCCGCCCATGGCGGCAACCTTGCGCCTGAGAAACTCGGATCTGAGCTTGTATGCACAAAGTATGGAAAAGGGGCTCACTTGTGGCAGGTCTGAACGAGCTTCCTGACGTAGGCATCCATGAAGGCGACCTCCATGGAGACATCCACGCGGTCGGGGAGCACGGCGTTGAGGTCTGCCCTCCTCCGTTTGATGAAGCTGAAGATGTAGTCCCACCTTCCGCAGTTGAGACCGCTTGAATGCTCTCGTAACTCGAAGAGAATCTCCTCCATATGGAAAGCAGCGGGGAGGGTCTCAATCAAGACGGTTCCACGGATGGTTCCCTGAGGGATACCGATGTAGCTCTGGGAGAAGGTGAAGATGTCGTTCCAGAGGCGAGCCTCCTTGTAATGCTCCATCTTGGGGAGGTAGAAGTACGGACCGGATCCCCGCTTGACGAGCTCACGAGCATTGTGGAAGAAGTAGAGAGCAAAATCGAAGATTGAACCGGAAATGGGTGCGTTGTCGACGGTCACGCGAGGCTCGTCCAGATGCCATCCTCGAGGGCTGAGAAGTAATCGTTTGAGTGGACTCTCCGTACGCAAACGGTAGAACTGGAACATACCGGACGATCAAGACGGCGGGCTTTTGAGAGAGCTTGTACTGCTTGCCGCCAGCCTCGAAGTCGATCTGGCGACGAACAGCATCGTACAAATTAACTTGACCAGTAACCAAGTTGGCGAAAGTGGGAGAGGTTGCGTCTGGAAATGACGTGGAACATGATGTCAGGGTGGAAGAAGGAAACGCGGGCAGAAAGAACATACCTTCGAAGTCGGCCATGAAGGTCTTGGCTCCGGAGTTGAGGGCATTCACGACCATTTTTCTGTCGGTCGGGCCAGTGATTTCAACCCTTCGGTCCTCGAGACCAGGGGCAGGGGGTGCGCAAGTCCAAGAATGTTCAGCACGGATGTCAGCGGTTTCTGGGGGGAAGTCGAATTTTCCACCATTATCGAGTTGCTTCTGGACAGACTCCCTGGCCTTGAGGAGGGACTGACGAGTGGAGTCGAAGGTCCGGTGGAGGGCGGCTAGGAACTTGACGACATCGTCGGTGAGGACTCTCGCCTGAGCCTCTGGGGCAACACTGGAAAGAATTTGGACGCCTTGTACGGTCATAAATGTGTGCGAGGAGTGGTGGTCGTTGCAGGGTCGTTGGCTGACGCGAAGAGAGGAGAAGCTCGAGCTTTATACCTCCTGAGGCCATCGGAAGTCCGTCACTGCACCAGGATATCACATGTCCGTGATCGAGGGCAAAGGTCGAGCCTTGCGCTGATGATCATCATCCTCTTTGGCGACGCGAACCCGATAATAAGTGTGTCCCGGCCATTGAATTGCATACACCGCGGATCACATACATAGTCTGAAAACGCTTCCACCTAAGTCGCCGTTGGAAAATGGGAAACGAGTGACGATCGGATCTCGGGCCTGGCGGCAGTGGGTCGCCGGCTGAGCTCCGCCTCTGATGCGGAAATTTCACGAGGAACGCCCAGGGTAGCTGGTGAGTTTAGCTGCGGATTGATTTTATTTTATTGGTTTACATATGTATCTGGTTTCGCACTCAATGTCACGCTCGTGCAGCATGCGTCATGACTCGAACCAATCAACGCGATGCAAGGTGGGGATACGACAGATTCGAAGTAAGGGGGCCGGTCAATGCGGTCTGTGTCTATTGATGGCCCGCACAGGCCAGCCGAGTAGCTGTTAGCGGTTTCGCGGGATCCGAATATCTAGCCAGCTTTTTCTTTCACTGGTACCGGTGGAGGTACCTCGACCGGGGCTGGAAATAAGATGGGTTAAAACTGGCCAAATAAGACACGGCGGGTGGACCTACGCCAGAGGTCTTTTACGCTCCGTTCCAACACCAGGATGATCCTTCGGCAAGCCATCTGCCAGACTCCACAGCTGACGGAACCTGCCGGAGCCCAGGGGAGCCCGAGCCACCAAGTGAGGGGGCCAAACCAGCCTTGAGGCAAATAGAACACGGCAGATTTCCTGTACCACCAGCCGATGAAGAACTGGAGGCCGGTCGTCATGAACCAGAGGGCAGAATTGAATTTGAGCGAAAACTCCGTCCTGGCTGATGCGATCTCGGAATCTACAATGGTCAGTCTCGGCACGGCTGATGGATGCCAGACGGAAACATACTCTTCGCCTCGAGGTCCTGGAATCCCTTGTCGACGCTCCTCTTAAGCTTTGCCCATTTCGCAAACTGGTCTTGGGCGCTGGTGGCCATTAGCTGTGTTTTGTTTTCCCATGTCGACGTCTTGAGCTCCTGCTGGCGGGCGATCAACTCCGAGTGGAAGAGCCGCAGATATAGAGAACAGAACTGCAGCACTGTCCATCAATTGTGTCAAAAAGGAGCGAGAAATCACTAACGAAATCTTGGAGGACCGAGCTACCGACCCAGGAGATGAGCTGAGAGAAGAGGACGAGGAGAAATATGGTGACCAGGAGGGTCATGACGGAAAGAGGTGGCAACACACACGTGTGCAGTGATCGGCCTTTGGCACAGATCTCAATCTACTGACCGGTCTTCCACTCGGTCGCGGAAGTGGGCTTCCTCTCGATGGGCGAGCGACAATCTCGGAGTGCCCGGGACAGGATTACCCATTGCTGCTTACAATGCTGTACGTATATAAAGGAGCAGCCGTCCCGCTCCAACAGCTCCAGTAGGTTCTTTGCGCTCCCATTCTCTTGGCATCACTGGTGTCGTCGATATGCTCCCGTCGCTCTCCCGCCTCCCGTATCGTCGTTTCGGGTTTCTCGCCGTCTTCGTGATCATCTTCCGCCACAGACTGTCTGTCTTCCTCACCTTGTTGTATACCTATGTCGCCTTTACCTTTCTGCCCCACGCCGTCCTTGGTGACGGGGATGGGTGGGACCTCGAAAATCTCGTTCCCCCGAAGGGCGCACCAGAAATTGTTCCAAGGATCATCCACCAGGTCCGCCTCGGCAACTTGGAGATGAAGGAAAAATGGGTCGTGGCCAATCAAAGTTGTGCAGAACTCCACCCCGGTCCTCAATGGCAGTTCGAGCTTTGGGATACAGAGCGAGCAAACGCCTTCGTAGCAGAGAACTACCCAGAAATCCTCGACACTTACCTTGGTTATGAGCAAGGTGCATCTGTACTTCTATCCCCATGCTGATTCGAACGCTAACCGCTCGCCCCCACTGTAGAGATTCAGCGCTCCAACATCATCAGATACCTTATTCTCTATAAGATGGGTGGTATATACCTTGACCTGGACATAAAGTGCCTCAAACCGATGGATTTCTTCCTCACCGTCGACTGGGTGTCCCCACCTGGACTCCCCGTTGGCATAAACAACGCGTTTATGACTGCCACTCCCGGGCACCCGTTCATGAAACACGCAATCGATAACATCAAGAGATTCGACCTCAAATGGATTTCTCTCTATGCCACCGACATGTAAGTAATCTGTTCTCATTGTAATCGACATCGACCCGATCCAACCCGTGCAGGTTTTCTGCTGGGTGTCACTACATCTCTACCATGCATGCCACATATTCCCGCCACTCTACCCTCCGGGTTCTCCCTCGCGAGTACAAGTTGGGGGGTCACTCAATCACCCCGGTCTTCGAACATTTGGGAGCCGCTTCGTGGCATCGTGGGGACGCTGCTGCGATTAAACTTATTGGGAACTTTTTCGAGTGGTTCCTCGACCCCTGGAAGATATTCTTCTTCGTGGGCCTTTGTATTTCTTTCAGCGTTTGGCTCTCCCGCCGGCGCGCTCGCAAAGCTGCACAGCTTCGGGCTGACGACACCGAATTGTTTGATCTCCCGGAGTCGCCACAGTCCCCTGGCCATCACAGAACAGAATTCACGACTCATGAGGAGCTTGATGCGGAAATCAAGACTTTGGAGGGAGGAAGCCGACGAGACTGATGTAAACGGACATTTTTCTGCCGACCTGATCTCCATTTTGCAGCTCCATCTACTCATCGCATACTGTGTTCACCTACCACCAATACTGTAATTTTCGTTCCCAGGACCGCCAGACTCTGACCTTGCGGCTCTTTTGATCGCCTCTCGCCCCTCTTCTGTGGAAGAAGCGAAAAGAAAAGCACACAACCGTGTTACGTGTCCTCAAGATTACCTGGTGGAGACCTCTAAACTGTGTCCTACGATAAGACCGGCGTGCGCCCCACCCACAGGGAATGAATACATGAATCGATATCATGGCCGCCACGAAACTCGCTCACATGACAGATATTTCGACTCGGAAACTCTTTCTTCGCGGACTGACTTCTGGTTGACTAATTCCCGGTCCCGCCGCTTATTGACCATGCACCTTACGGTGCTGTCTGCTGAGCCGCGGATGAACTGGCCCGGATGGGCAAAATGCCGATGGGATAATGTGATCAGCGTTATGCAACACCCACCCCTACTATCCGCGTATCCCCTACATCTGAGCTTCTTTGACCATCTCTATTGGTCCACGTTTTTTACTTGCTGGTGAACTGTGACAAAGGTGGGATTCATGATGGTCATGATTCGCCGGTAATTTCTACGATATCTCACGGCGTGGGTGATACGTGTTTACTCTTGGCATCTCCACTGAATCACCTGTGTATGTATGACTTGGGTCGCCAACCTGGTGGTGCGTGGAACCCTAGGGCCCTAACCTTGCTCCTCGAGGCTAGATGATGATCACGTCCCATCGTCACCTTTCGTCAGAGTGTAGGTCTTCATCGGCAGTGTCGGTTTCGGTATTCAATATCCGATTTCCATCCTCTGCCGGTTGATCACCGTCTCCACACTTCCAACGTACTGCGCTCAGCCAACCAGAATGCAGGATCTAGGTCGCAAAATTGCTATCAGTTCACCGTAAAGTCAAACGGCCACCCAAAAATGGCGTGCCTTGGAACTCTTGAGCGGAAATCGTCGAAGCGAATTCATTTCCGACGTCACAAGGATAGTTCCATCAGTGAAAGATCTCCTTCCTCGCTTATGGTTATACCTGGAGTTCCCCTTTTTGCTGTGCCGAGGATTAATGTGGTCTGGGTGTATCAGCGGCGAGAAGGCTGTGGCTTCCATCGGATGCCTCGCGTACGCCTCAACCAGTGTTCAACGTGAATAAAAGGCGGTCAGAAATTAAGCCACAGTTTCCTTCTTGCCTTCGAGCTCCTATACTCTCTAGATCTCGTCACCACCCCAGGCCCCAGTATCCGGCAAATGCACACAGATAACCCAACTCGGTATGTATCTCCTCGCGATGGGATTCGTCTAATCCTCACCGTTATCGTCAAGCCCATCTCATCCCCCCAGGCCCAGGTAGGATGGAATCTTGGTCTCTTCTCTTGTAAAGATCTATTGATCGCCATCTTTTGCGTAGTGCTTATGGGGCTCCTCCCATCGCTATTGCGTGCGTGATGAAGTATCGTTAAATGAACTCGGGACTGAGTGTCAGTACAGTGTTATGGGGGCGACGGGAAGCGGCAAGACTACGGTAGGGGTGGCGAGCTAGTACTGGGTTGTCTGTAAACTGACCTGCGAGTTAGTTTATTAACATGGCCAGCGGTTCTAATCTTCGCGTTGGAAGCAACTTACAATCGTGTACCGCCGATGTGCAACTCGCTGGTGGATTCACCATTGATGGGCGGCCGGTGGTCCTCATCGACACACCCGGCTTCGAAGATACCAAGATGAGCGACACCGACGTCTTGAAATTGATTGCAGCGTTCCTGGCGACGACGTGAGTAGTGTCATTTATTTGCTGGCCTTGTCGATTTAATTATCGGTTAGGTATGAGGCTGGCTCCAAGCTCGCGGGGGTTATTTACATCCACCGAATTTCCGATCGGCGATTCACGGGGATCGCTGGACGCAACTTCAAGATGTTCCGTGAGCTATGCGGAGACTCGACACTCAAGAACGTCGTCCTCATCACCAACATGTGGGGGGATGTCTCAGAGGATGTCGGGGAAGAACGCGAGAGTGAGCTCATGACCGATTTCTACAAGCCGGCTCTCGATAAAGGTGCACAAATTGCGCGTCACCATAACACTGTCGAGTCCGCACACGCTATCATTCGACGAATCGTGAAGAACCGGCCCATCACCCTCCAGATACAGCGCGAGCTTGTCGATGAACACAAGGACATTATCGATACCGCTGCGGGTGAGGCCATCAACAAAGAGCTCAATGAGCAGATGCGACGTCACCAGGCCGGGATGAAGGAACTGCAGGAGGAGATGGAGAAAGCAATGAAGGAGAAGGACGAGGAGACGAGGCAGGAGTTGGAAGAGGGGACGCGCAAACTTCAAGAGCAGATGGACAAGATAAAGATGGAATCAGAAGGTATGGCATCGAGCTACCAGGAGGAAAAGGAGAGGATGGAGGAGAGGATGAGGCAGATGCAGGAGGAAGCACGTCAGGAGAGGGACCGGATTGAAGCTGCGCACAAGCAACAGATGGACACTCTCAACAAGCAGCTTCAGGACAATGCTAAGGTCTCTGCTGCCGAGAGGGAAGCGATGCAGCAGCATATTGGCCAGCTGCAGCATCAGATAAATAATCTTCCTCGACCCGGGCTCGGGATCTTCGATGTTATGCTCGCGGTTGTTGCCCCGCCGGTGGGGTTGATCAACGCGGCGGTCCGCTCCTTTATGTAGATATTCACGGTTCACCTTTGATAGAAGCTGGATGATTTCTGTCATGACACATAGATCCAAAATCGCTCCGACCAGACAAGGGACTGACTTTTCTGAGAAGCGTATTCAGCTGAGCCCCTTCTGTCCGCTGTAACTGGGGAACGGTCTCGGCCTCCGGATCCTTCCACCAAGCTGATATGTTCCTTGTTCCACGCGGAGATGCGGAGGAGCATGTTGATCGTGTGTGGCCAAGTCCTAAAGCTTAAAGCTTGGAACTGTGACAAAGGTGGGATTCATGATGGTCATGATTCGCCAGTAATTTCTATGATATCTCACAGCGTGGGCGATACGTGTTTACTTTTGGTGTATTCACTGAATCACCTGTGTATGTATGATTGGATCGTCAACCGAAAGGTGTTGCTCTTCAAGGCTAGATGGTGATCCCGTCCCATCGTCGCCCTTCGTAAGTCGACGCCTCGGGCTACGTGCGTGGGTTTCGGTATTCAGTATTTGATTTCCATCTAGGCTGCAAAAACGCTACCAGTTCGCCGTAAAGCCAAACGGTCACCCCAAAATGGCATGGCTTGGAACTCTTGAGCGGGAATCGTCGAAGCGAATTCATTTCCGACGTCACAAGGACAGTTCCATCAGCGAAGGATCTTCTTCCTCGCTTATGGTTATACCTGATTCCCCTTTTTGCTGTGCCGAGGATTAACGTGGTCTGGATGTATCAACGGCGAGAAGGCTATAACTTCCATCGGATGCCTCGCGTACGCCTCAACCGGTGTTCGGCATGAATAAAAGGCGGCCAGAAGTTAAGCCACAGTTTCCTCCTTACCTTCGAGCTTCTATACTCTCCTGTCACCACCCCAGGCCCCAGTGTCCGGCAAATGTACACAGACAACTCAACTCGGTATGTATCTCCTCGCGATGAGATTCGTTTAACCCTCACCGTTATCGCCAAGCCCATCTCGCCCCCCTAGGTCTGGGATCTTGGTGTCTTCCCTTGTAAAGATCTATTGATCGCCGTCCTTTGTATAATGTTCATGGGGTTCCTACAAACCCAAGGCCACAACAAGAGCCTGTCGAACCAGTCGTTATTGCGTGCGTGATGAACATCGTTAAATGAGCTCGGGGCTGAGTGTCAGTACAGTATTATGGGGGCGACGGGAAGCGGCAAGAGTTCGGTAGGGATGACGAACTAGTACTGAGTTGCCTGTGGGCTGACTTGCGAGTTAGTTTATTAACATGGCCAGCAGTTCCAACCTTCGCGTTGGAAACAACTTGCGGTCGTGTACCGCCGATGTGCAACTCGCTGGTGGATTCACCGTCGACGGGCGACCGGTGGTCCTTATCGACACACCCGGCTTCGATGATACCAAGATGAGCGACACCGACGTCTTGAAATTGATTGCAGCGTTCCTGGCGACGACGTGAGTAGTGTCATTTATTTGCTGGCCTTGTCGATTTAATTATCGGTTAGGTATGAGGCTGGCTCCAAGCTCGCGGGGGTTATCTACATCCACCGCATTTCCGACAGATGATTCACGGGGATCGCTGGACGCAACTTCAAGATGTTTCGTGAGCTGTGCGGAGATTCGACGCTCGGGAATGTGATCCTCATCACCAACATGTGGGGGGATATCCCAAAGGATGTCGGGGAAGAACGCGAGAATGAACTCATTACCAACTTCTTTAAGCCAGTCCTCGACAAAGGTGCGCAGATTGCGCGTCACTATAACACCATAGAGTCCGCACACGGTATCATTCGACGAATCGTGAAGAACCGACCCACCACCCTCCAGATACAGCGCGAGCTTGTCGATGAACACAAGGACATTATCGATACCGCTGCGGGTGAGGCCATCAACAAAGAGCTCAATGAGCAGATGCGACGTCACCAGGCCGGGATGAGGGAGCTACAAGAGGAGATGGAGAAAGCAATTAGGGAGAAGGACGAGGAGACGAGGCAGGAGTTGGAGGAGGAGACGCGCAAACTCCAAGAGCATATGGATAAGATAAGGATGGAATCAGAAGGTATGACATCAAGCTACCAGGAGGAGAAGGGGAGGATGGAGGAGAATATGAGGCGGATACAGGAGGAAGCACGCCAAGAGAGGGAACGAGCTGAAGCTGCGCACAAGCAACAGATGGACGATCTCAACAAGCAGCTTCAGGACAGTGCCAAGGCCGCTGCTGCCGAGAGGGAAGCGGTGCAGCAGCGACTTAACCAGCTGCAGCATCAGTGGGATAATCGCCCTCAACCCAGGCGGGGCATCGGGTTCTTTGATATCGCGCTGCTGGTTGTTGCCCCGGAGGTGGGGTTGATAAACATCTTGACCCGCTTGTAGATAGTCATTGTTCGTGATTCAAACGTTCCCTTTCGATAGAAGTTGGATGGTTTCCGTCATGTCAAATGGATCTACTAGAATCACTCTGGCCAGATGTGGAACATATTTTTCTGAACCCCTTCCCAACTGGAGAACGGGTTCAGCCTCCGGGCCCTTCCATCGACCCGACACGTCTCTTGTTGCACGCGGAGATACGGAGGAGCGTGTTGATCGTGTGGCCAAGTCCTAAGGCCTAAAGTTTAAAGCTTGGAACTGTAACAGAGGTGGAATTCATGATGGTCATGATTCGTCGGCAATTTCTACGATATCTCACAGCGTGGGCGATACGTGTTTACTCTTGGCACCTTCGTTGAATCACCTGTGTATGTATGACTTGGATCGTCAACCTGGTGGTGCGTTGAACCATAGGGCCCTAACCTTGCTCTTCAAGCTTCAAGCTTCAAGGCTAGATTGTGATCCCGTCCCATCGTCACCCTCCGTCAGAGTATGGGTCAGCTTCATCGACGGCATCGACGTCTCGGGCTACGTGTGTGGGTTTCGACATTCAATATTCGATTTCCATCCTCTACCGATTAATCACCATCTCCACACTTCTAACATACTGCGCTCTGCCAATCAGAATGCTGGATCTAGGCTGCAAAAATGCTACCAGTTCACCGTAAGGTCAAACGGTCACCCAGGAATGGCATGGCATGGAACTCTTGAGCGGAAATTGTCGAAGCGCATCCATTTCCGGCGTCACAAGAATAGTTCCATCAGCGAGGGATCTCCCTCCTCGCTTATGGTTATACCTGGAGTTCCCTTTTTGCTATGCCGAAGATTAATGTGGTCTGGGTGTGTCAGCGGCGAGAAGGCTGTGGCTTCCATCGGATGCCTCGCGTACGCCTCAACCAGTTTTCAACATGAATAAAAGGCGACTAGAAGTTAGGCCACAGTTTCCTCCTTACCTTCGAGCTCCCATACTCTCTAGATCTCGTCGTCACCCCAGGCCCCAGTGTCCTGCAAATGTACACAAACAACTCAACTCGGTATGTATCTCCTCTCGATGAGATTCGTCTAATCCTCACCGTTATCGTCAAGCCCATCTCATCCCCCCAGGCCCAGGTAGGATGGAATCTTGGTCTCTTCTCATGTAAAGATCTATTGATCGCTGTCTTTTGCGTAGTGCTAATGGGGTTCCTACAAACCCGGAGCCACAACAAGAGTATATCGAACCCATCGCTATTGCGTGCGTGATGCTCATCATTAAATGAGCTCGGAACTGAGTGTCAGTACAGTGTTATGGGGGCGACGGGAAGCGGCAAGAGTTCGGTAGGGATGACGAGCTGGTACCAAATTATCTGTAGACTGACCTGCGAGTTAGTTTATCAACTTGGCCAGCGGTTCCAATCTTCACGTTGGAGCGAACTTGGAATCGTGTACCGCCAACGTGCAGCTCGCTGGTGGATTCACCATCGATGGGCGGCCGGTGGTCCTCATCGACACACCCGGCTTCGATGATACCAAGATGAGCGACACCGACGTCTTGAAATTGATTGCAGCATTCCTGGCGACAACGTGAGTAGTGTCATTTATTTACTGGCCTTGTCGATTTAATTATCGGTTAGGTATGAGACTGGCTCCAAGCTCGCGGGTGTTATTTACATCCACCGCATTTCCGACAGGCGATTCACGGGGATCACTGCACGCAACTTCACGATGTTCCGTGAGCTATGCGGAGACTCGACACTCAAGAACGTCGTTCTCATCACCAACATGTGGGGGGATGTCTCAGAGGATGTCGGGAAAGCTCGCGAGAATGAGCTCATTACCAACTTCTTCAAGCCAGTCCTCGACAAAGGTGCACAAATTGCGCGTCACTATAACACTGTCGAGTCCGCACACGGTATCATTCGACGAATTTTGGGGAACCGGCCCACCACCCTGCAGATACAGCGCGAGCTTGTCGATAAACACAAGGACATCATTGATACCGCTGCGGGTGAGGCCATCAACAAGGAACTCAACGAGCAGATGCGACGTCACCAGGCCGGGATGAGGGAGCTGCAAGAGGAGACGGAGAAAGCACTCAAGAAGAAGGACGAGGAGACGAGGCAGGAGTTGGAGGAGGAGAAACGCAAACTCCAAGGGCAGATGGACAAGATAAGGATGGAATCAGAAGGTATGGCATCGAGCTACCAGGAGGAAAAGGAGAGGATGGAGGAGAGTGTGAGGCAGGTGCAGGAGAAAGCGAGAGGGATGGAGGAGAATATGAGACAGACGCAGGAGGAAGCACGCCAGGAGAAAGAACGGGCCAACGCTAGCCAGAAGCAACAGATGGACACTCTCAACAAGCAACTTCAGGACAATGCCAAGGCCTCTGCTGCCGAGAGGGAAGCGATGGAGCAGCGACTTAACCAGCAGCACCAGCAGGACAATCGTCCTAAACCCAAGCGGCCCATCGGGTTCTTTGATGTTGCGTTGCTGGTTGTTGCTCCGGGGCTGGGGATTATAAACCTCATGATCCGCTAGTAGATATTCAATATCCATGGTTCAAACGTTCACTTTCGATAGAAGTTGGATAGTTTCCGTCATGTCAAACAGGACTACTAGAATCACTCTGACCAGACACGGGACTGACTTTTCTGAGAAGTGTATTCAGCTGAGCCCCTTCCGTCCACTGCACCGGAGGGCGGTCTCAACCTTCGGGTCCTTCCATCGACCCGACCCGTTTCTGGTTCCACGCGGAGACGCGGAGGAGCGCCCTGATCGTGCGCCCGTGTCCTAAAGATCGGTTCTCGTCGCTATATGCGCCCATTGGACAGCTTTTGTCGAAATCTGAGCGCGTTACTGCTGAGATCGAGCAACGACAGGGGGATTAAGTGTTGTGCAGACGGGTCGTTGTACATAATGACGGCGCAGCAGGTGAAGAGTGCGGGTTCACCATCACATTCCATTAGCCGGGGCATGATCACGGTTGTCGCGTCACCGCCGCATCACCCTTTCCTTCACTATATATAAGTGAGCAAAGACAGCCGTCTTGCTCTACCTGTCCCTTCGTGTTCTCATTGTCTTGGCATCGTCGACATGCTACCGTCGCTCTCTCGTCTTCCTTACCGTCGCGTGTGGTTTTTCGTCGTTTTCGTGGTAATAATATTCCACCACAGGCTGTCCGTTTTCCTCACCCTGCTCTACACCTTCGTCGCCTTCACCTTTCTACCCCATGCCATCCTTGGTAACGGAGATGGATGGGACCTCGAAAATCTCGTCCCTCCGAAGGACGCACCCGAAATTGTTCCAAGGATCATCCACCAGGTCCGTCTTGGTAACTTGGAAATGAAGGAAAAATGGGTCGTGGCCAATCAAAGTTGCGCAGAACTCCACCCCGGTCCTCAATGGCAGTTCGAGCTCTGGGATACAGAGCGAGCAAATGCTTTCGTGGCAGAGAACTACCCAGATATCCTCGACACTTACCTCGGTTACGAACAAGGTACGTTTGTGCTTCCACTCCCATTCCAACCTTAATGCTAACCATTTTGCCTCACTACAGAGATTCAACGCTCTGACTCAATCAGATATCTTATTCTCTACAAAATGGGTGGCATATACCTTGACCTGGACATGAAGTGCCTCAAGCCGTTGGACTTCTTCCTCACCGTTGATTGGATATCCCCCCCTGGACTCCCTGTTGGCTTGAACAACGCGTTTATGGCTGCCGCCCCTGGACACCCATTCCTGAAGCACGCGGTTGACAATATCAAGAGATTTGACCTAAAATGGATTTCTCTCTATGCCACCAACATGTAAGTAACCTATTTTCACTGTAATTGGTATAGACTCGATCCCACTCGCGTAGGTTCTCCGCTGGATGTCACTACATCTCTACCATGCACGCTACATACTCCCACCGCTCTACCCTCCGGGTTCTCCCTCGCGAGTACAAGTTGGGGGGTCACTCAATCACCCCGATCTTCGAACACTTGGGTGCCGCTTCGTGGCATCGTGGAGACGCTGCTGCGATTAGGGTTATCGGGAATTTCTTTGAATGGTTCCTTGATCCCTGGAAGATATTCTTCTCCGCTGGTATTTGCATTTTCTTCTGTTTTTGGTTCTCTCGCCGGCGTGCTCGCAAAGCTGCGCAGCTTCGGGCTGACGACACCGAACTGTTTGATCTCCCCGAGTCACCTCGGTCTTTTGAAGATCTCGAAGTGGAGTTTACGACTCATGAGGAGCTTGATGCGGAAATCAAGGCTTTAGAGGGCGAAAGGTGAAGAGTGTGAATGGACATTTGTTTGTTTATTTCCTACTTTGTAGCTTCATCTACTTACCGTACACTGTAATTACCTGCTACTCCCTCTGGTTTCGCCAGAACATATACCACGCGCCAGCATTATACATCCAAGCATCTCAGGTCCTCCAAGTCCTCCAGACATCTACTGGTGATCGACAGAATGAAACGATCACCTCGGAGTCCCCCAAGCGCTGAACCATCTCCGTCCGCCTTCACCCATGATGCTTACTGCCGCTGCTTCCCGCCTGGCCGTTCGAAGGACATTCTCCGTCGTCCCTAGAAGGACGATAATTACCGTCAAGGACACGCTTGTAAGTGGTCTCAAAGGAGATCTCCCCGACTGAGCCCGTGGGCAGTATGTCTCCAATGCTACCGCCATCGGAGAGGGTCGTAACGGAACCGTAAAATCGGACGGCGATGTCCCTCTGAGCTTGAAATTGGCAACCCCCAAGAGCGTTGGTGGAAAGGGAGACGGCCAGAATCCCGAACAACTCTTTGCTATGGGATACGCTTGTGAGTCCCACCTTATCCTGAGCCAGGGAGGGTGAATTACACGTGCGCTATTCGTGTTTCCAGCGTGTTTTTTGGGCGCCCTTCAATTTGTTTCCGGCAAGGCCGGTAAGAAGGAAGCTGCCGCCAACGCTAAGATCCATTCCTCTGTTACTCTGGGACAGTCTGCCGAATTGGATGGCTTCGCGTTGAAGGTTGATCTCAAGGTTGAGGGGGTCGAGGATGATGCTCTTATCAAGGCCGCTCATGAGGTAGTTTTCTCTCGGTTGTCCTCGCTGTGTTCCTTACTAACCTGTTCTTTTGTGTAGTTCTGCCCGTACAGCCGTGCTCTGAAGCACGGTATCGAGGTGAACGTCAGTAAGGCCTAGAGCGCAAACATTGAACTTCTTCCGAAGCGGTTGTGAAAATATTTGCTCCTATTACTTGTACCGTAGCCTACGAGAATTGCAGTAAAGTTGTCGGTCTCACCAGGCAACTCGATCGTGGGAGCAACTTGGTCATCTACGACCGCCGTCCTCAAAGTCTAAATCTGGTCCTTCCCTCCCCCATAACCTCCACCCGCCATGCATCTCTACAACCTAACGTTGCAGCCACCGA